>Ga0265297_10000135_pt1 | contig 244907 bp, 221 predicted proteins | sample Munlanlwell13791_FD_192502 | JGI IMG/M metagenome (GOLD analysis project Ga0265297, IMG submission 192502) | Leachate microbial communities from a municipal landfill in Southern Ontario, Canada - Leachate well 137-91 | ecosystem: Engineered > Solid waste > Landfill > Unclassified | place...
TGAACTGCTACACTTGGGCTACGACATTTCCGATGACGATGCCACGGCCGAAGCCAAGAAGCGCGGCTATCGTCGGGCCACGCCTCGCGAAGTGCTCACTCTGGGCGCCAAATACCCGGACCTGCAGCGGCAGTTCCCGATTGTCGCGGCTCCCACCGGCGACGGGGTGCTGTGCCTCGACGGGGACGGTGCTTTGCGCGACCTGTACGTCGGCCACTCCGAGGGCGATTGTTCCCGCATCTGTCGGTTCGCCGTCGTCCGCGAGCCTGACCGAATTGCCGAAGCGCAAGCGTAGGCAAGACGGGCAGTTGATCCCATAATCCCATGACCTTTGACCCCGGTCCGCTCAGCACCTAGTGCCTGAGCGGACCTTTTCTTTTTTCAGAAAATCACGGGCATGCCCGTGGGAATCTACTTTTCTGAATTAAAAAATATGTTATAATCTCTTTATGAAATACATCTTTATCTTAGGCAACAATCCCGAATTATCGCAGGCGGAAATCGAGGCGGTTTTGCCACAATTAAAAATTGTTAAAAATAGCAGTCAGTATCTGGTGGCTGAAACACCAAAATTTGATTGTCAGGAAATGATGGCGCGACTCGGCGGCACTGTTAAGATCGGAATTTTTTTGGGTGATAAGCCGGAGGTCGGGCCGATTTTGGGTTCGGCTGGTTCGCAGACCGGCCAAGGACGATTTAATTTTGGTTTAAGTTTTTACGGTCAAAAGCCAAGCAGTTGGGGTATGAAAATCAAGAAGACATTAAAGGAGCAGGGCATCGGTTGTCGACTAGTGACCAGTCGTGAGCCAGCTTTGTCATCGGTGATTGTCACTAAAGAAAAGTGCCATGATTTTTTGATCGGTCCTGATTTTTTCGGATTGACTTGTGCGGTGCAGGATTTCGAGGAATACTCCAACCGCGATTTCGGGCGGCCCAAAAGCGATGCGCTCTCCGGCATGTTGCCGCCGAAATTAGCCAAGATGATGATCAATCTGGCCCAAGTTAGTGAAGATAAAATTATTCTCGATCCTTTTTGCGGCTCGGGCACGATTTTATCTGAAGCATTGGCTTTGGGTTATCACAATTTAATTGGTAGCGACCTTTCTACCAAAGCGGTCAATGATAGCCAAGAGAATTGTGAGTGGCTGATTAAAAATTTTCAGCTAAAGAATTATAGTCTTAAGTTTTTTAATCTGGATGCTAGAAAGTTATCTCTGAAAATAAAAGAACAGACCATGGACGCGATTGTCACTGAGCCCTATTTGGGTCCGCCGATAAAGGGCAATGAGTCACCAGAGAGGATTAAAAAAAATTTAGCTGAACTAGAGGTTTTATACTTAGAAACTTTTCAGGAATTAAAAAAGATCCTGCGGTCTAAGGGTAAATTGGTTATAGTCATCCCCGAGTGGCACCTAGGTGCTAAAATTTTTCAGCTAAATATCTTTGACGGCATTGCCAAATTGGGTTATGAGAGAAAGGACAAAAATAATTTGTTTTACAGGCGGGAAGATCAAAAAGTTTGGCGACAAATAATAGTTTTAGAAAAAAAGTAAATTAATGAAAACTGTTATTAAAATTTTTTTAGGGCTGGCGGCGATTCTGGCGCTGGTTTTTGTTTTTTTGAGCCCCAAGATTTTCAACTCATCGAAGTCGGAAACGCCGAGTCCAGCAGCTAGCCAGCTGCTAGTCGAAGCCGCCAAAGAGGAGGCGGTCTTGCCGCCGGCATCGGAGCCGGTGGAAGTGAACCTGGTTTTTGGCGGCGACGTAATGCTGTCTCGGGTGGTGGGACAGAAAATGGTTAAGCACCAGGATTACGCCTGGCCGTTTGTCAAAGTGGCTGATATTTTAAGCCAAGCTGATTTGGCAATAGTAAATTTGGAATCGCCGTTTACCCTAAACAGCAAAAGTTATTTTGTGCCAACCGGGTCGTTTAGCTTTAATGCCGACCCCAAAAGCGTGGCCGGCTTGCGGTTGGCGGGAATCGATTTGGTGTCTCTGGCCAACAATCATGCCAAAAATCAAGGCGAAAGAGGATTGGCAGACAGCTTTAAAGTTTTGTCGGACAACGGGATAAAGTATGTTGGCGCTGGTCAGAATTTGGCCGAAGCGCGGCGGCCACAAGAAGTGGAAATAAAAGGCAGAAAATTTGTTTTTTTGGCTTACGCTTATCCCAATGATTCTTCGGTAGCTGCCGCCAATCGGGCCGGTATTGCCAGCATGGATTTGACTTTGGCTCAAGCAGAAATAAAGAAATTAAAAAAACAGGCAGCGACTTCCACTGTTATTGTTTTGATGCATGCTGGCACGGAATATACCAATTTACCAAATTGGCAGCAGCAAGAGTTTGCCAGGGGCGCAATCGACGCCGGCGTGGATTTGGTGGTGGGACATCACCCGCACTGGGTGCAGCAGACGGAAAGCTATCAGGGCAAAAAGATCATTTATTCCCTGGGCAATTTGGTTTTTGACCAGATGTGGTCGCCGGAAACCCAACAGGGAGCGTTGGCCAAGGTTGTTTTTAAAGAAGGGAAAGTAACTGGTTTGGAATTTATCCCGATTCATATTTATGACTACGGCCAGCCGCAAATAGTCAGCGATTTGTCGGAGAGGCAAGAGATCTTGAAAAGAATGGGAGAAAATTAACAATTAATTTCTAACCTAACATAATATTAAAATTGTGGCCGATAAAACCTATAATCGGCTTGACCAGACTTTCCCAGACACCAATAATTACAGCCACCGAGATAATTAAAATGGCGTAGAAGACTATTTTTAATTTTTTATCGTCATCCATATAGTTTTCAAATCATTAAAACACTAGAACATTAAAATAAAAAAACAAACCAGAATTTTTTAATTATTTAGTTACTAAATCGAAAATGGGCCACATCGCCATCGGCCATGACATAATCTTTGCCTTCCAGGCGAATCAGCCCCTTTTCTCGAGCGGCCGCTTCTCCGCCGCAAGCAACCAAATCTTGCCAGTTGATAATTTCGGCACGAATAAAACCCTTTTCAAAGTCGGTATGGATAACACCGGCCGCCTGTGGCGCCTTGGCGCCGCGTTTGATTGTCCAAGCCTTGGTTTCCATTTCGCCGGAAGTAATAAAAGTGATTAGTTCTAAAAGCTCATAGGATTTTTTGATCAGTTTGTCCAGACCGGAGCCGTCAAGCGACAAGGATTTTAGATATTCCTTGGCTTCGGCCTCGGGCAGTTCGGCCAGTTCCGCTTCGATTTTGGCCGAGATGGCCAGAAAGTCGGTTTCTTGCAATATTTTGTCTTCATCGACATTAAGCACATAAATCATTGGCTTCATGGTCAAAAGACAAAGCTCTCTAATTAAGATTTTTTCTTCCGGATCGGTGATGAGGTCTCGGGCCGGCTGGCCATTTTCCAGGCCGGTTTTTAATTTTTCTAAAATTGGTTCTAAAATTTTGGCTTCTTTGACATTGCCGTGCAAATCTTTTTGGTTTTTAGCGATTCGTTTTTCGACAGTTTGCAGGTCGGCAAAAATCAGCTCGAGATTAATGGTTTCCTGGTCGTCTTTGGGGTCGACTTTGCCGTTGACGTGGATGACGTTTTCATCTTTAAATTCTCTAATCACTTGGGCGATGGCGTCAACATTTCTGATGTTGGCCAAAAATTGGTTGCCCAGGCCCTCGCCTTTGTGCGCGCCTTTGACCAGGCCGGCGATATCGACAAACTCAATGGTGGTGGGGACAATTTTGGCCGAATGGGAAACCCGGGCCAGCTGGTCCAGTCGCTCGTCGGGTACGGCCACCACGCCCACATTAGGGTCGATGGTGCAAAAAGGGTAATTAGCGGCATCAACCTGTTTTTTGGTCAGGGCTTTAAAGAGGGTGGATTTGCCCACATTGGGCAGGCCGACAATGCCGATGGAAAAAGACATATTTTAAAACTAAAGAATAAAAGCTAAAAATTTAAAGTTTTTTAAAATTGATAATTTTTAGTATAGTACAAAAAGCTGATATTTTCAATACCCTTGAAAATAACCGCCGGTTGTTTTAAGATGTAAAGCATGCAGGAAAAATACCAAAATTTTTTAGAGACCGTCTTCACGGTTTTTGACGTGGAAACCTCGGGCTTGGATCCGTTCAAAGACGAGGTCTTGGAAATCGCCGCCCTAAAAACCAAAGGCAAAGAAATTGTCGATCGTTTTGAGGCGCTGATTCAGCCGACCAAACCGGTGACTCCGGAAGTCGAAAAAATCCACGGACTTAATGAAATATATTTACTGGTTAATGGCAGGAACGCCAACCAGGTTTTCAGGGATTTTCTGGATTTTGCCGGAGATTCGATTATTGTCGGGCACAATATCAAAGAGTTTGATTGGTTGTTTGTTTTAAACCAGGCCAGGCGGCTAAATTGGCCCAGCCCTGGCAACAAACTCATTGATACCCTGGAATTGTCGCGAAAACTTCTGTCTTTGCCAGCCTATAATCTGACCAGCGTGGCCAAGAGTTTGGGCTTTGAACATAATAATGCTCATCGCGCCATGCCGGACGTGGAAGTAAATACCAAAATTTTTTGGGAGTTGATGGAGAGGTTGTTTAAGTAATTTGTTATAAAAAAATCGACCCCGTACCTATTAGCTTATTCAGCTTTCGGTGCGGGGGGACGCTATGTACTGTTGAGTGCCGCGCGCTTCAGCGGTCACTCGGGCGGGCGGTTGTTCGCTCGGACGAAGAAAGTCTTTTGGTCGGTGGCGTTGTAGGTGTTATTGGGGTAGGTGCACGCTTCCACCACCCAGACCATCTCTTTGCCGTCGTCTGCCATCTTTCTTGTGAATTCTGGCTCGCTCTCCGGTGTTGTGGGTCTGATATCGACGAAGGCGATTCGCTGGTTGGGCAGACTCTCCGCGCTCTCGGCGGGGTTTAGGCCGAAGGTCAAGTGCCATAGCCCGATGGTTTTGTCGTATTGCGGCTTGCCAGCGACCTCGCGCCAGCCGAGCTCCGTGATTCGCAGGCCTAGGGTCGAGGTGTCCTCGCTGGTTGTGGAGGCATTGGTGGCCACTGGCGCTATTTTGTTGGCCAACAGGTTTGTCACAAGTACGCCGGCAACCGCCACAATAAGGCTGAGCCCGACCACTTTCGCAATTCCCCATTCGCGGCGCGGGTCTTCCTGTCTGTTGTCCCTTTCTGCCCCCAGACAGGCGACGCCAATGGAAAGCAACACAGCGATGAAGTAACCGATCACTAATAAAACATCGTGATCCATGCCTCTCTCTCCTTCTAAACGTACACTTGGCGATTCTTTAAGGCGATCGCCGCTAGCCTTCTGGTCATCAAACCATTATATAATTATATAATATATAGATACTTTTGTCAATAAAAAGCATTATTTGGCCATACTAATTTTAATAGAATTATTTAAATTTAGATAAAAAAACAGCCTTGAATTTTTTAATGCTGCCTTTTTTCTTTTGCGTCAGTTTTTCTTTTTATTAAAAAAAGAAAAGTGACAAGTATTTTATTTTCGAGAAAGTAAAAAAGTATTTTTTAGCAGGCAGGCTACGGTGAGCGGGCCGACGCCGCCGGGAACCGGCGAGACCCAGCCGGCAACCTCAATAACTTTAGGATCGACGTCGCCGACAATTTGGCCGTTTTTTCTATTAATACCCACATCAATGACAATAGCGCCCGGTTTGACCATTGATTTTTTGAGCGCCAGTGCTTGGCCCAGGGCAATAATAATAATATCAAAATTTTGGGAGTCAGTCGGAAGGGTCGTGCTGGTTTTTATTTTTTTGATTTTCAGATTTTTTTTGAGATTTTTTTTCAGTCCTTGCAAAAAAACATTACTCTTGCCGATGATTAACGTTGATTTGTCGGATAATTTCTCGTTGGTGTTGGAAAGTAATTCTGAAACAGCGGCGACGGTTGGTGGAATAATTTGAGAATTTTTGTTTTGCGGGTGAAAACCGTCAACGTCCTTGAGAGGCGAGATGGCCTTGATGATTTTTTCAGCCCCGAATTTTTTTGGCAGTGGCAATTGGATAATGATGCCGTTGGTTTCCGGGTCTTGGTTTAGAAATTTTATCAAACTAATCAGCTCGGCTTCGGAAATATTGGGATAGCAATCCTGGTTGCAAAGATACTTATGAAAACTAAGACCCACTTCCAGGCAGGCCTTTTCTTTAAGCTGGATATAGATTTTTGAAGCCGGATCGTCGCCAACCAAAACTGCCGCCAGGCCGGGCGTCTGGTTGGCGGCAATAATTTTTTTTCTCAAATCCAGTTTGATTTTATCCGCCAGCGCTTTTCCGTCCAGGATAACGGCGGATTTTTTGGTGGCCATTTAATAAATAGGAAAATTTTTAGTCAGCTTTAGAACTTCTTTTTTTATTTTTTTTCTCAAATTCGAGTCGGTGGGTCTCTCGAGGATAGCGGCGATCCAGGAGGCGATGAGCCTCATCTCTTTTTCCCTCATCCCGCGGGTGGTGAGAGCCGGAGTGCCCAGGCGGATGCCGGAAGGATTGAGCGGTGTGGCCGGATCGAAAGGGATCAGGTTGGCATTGGTATAAATAAGTGCCTCGGCCAAAAGGTTGGCGCCGTCACGTCCAGAGATTTTCAGCGGCTGGCAATCGAGCAAAACCAAATGATTTTGAGTGCTGTCGGCTACCAATTTTAGGCCGTTGCTTTTCATGGCCTCGGCCAGGGCTTGAGCGTTTTTGACTGTTTGTTTCTGATCTTTTTTGAATTTACCGGTCAACGCTTCGGCAAAACAGACAGCTTTGGCGGCGATGACATTTTCTAAAGGTCCACCTTGCAGGCCGGGAAAAACGGCACGGTCTATGGCTTTGGCTAATTCTTGTTTACAGATAATAATGGCGCTTCTGGGTCCACGCAGGGTTTTGTGAGTGGTGGTGGTGACAATATCGGCCCAGGGAAATGGCGAGGGATGCACGCCGCCAATAATTAGTCCGGCAATATGCGCGATGTCGGCCAAAAGCAGCGCCCCGACTTCTTTGGCAATTTGATAAAATTTTTGGAAATCAATTTTTTGGGTATAAGCGGTGGCGCCGCAAACAATCATCCTAGGTTTTTCTCTTTTGGCAATTCTATTAATCTCGGCATAATTCAGGCGGCAGGTTTTGGGATCAACACCATAATAAGAAAAATCGAAAAGTTTGCCGGAAAAATTAACCGGACTGCCGTGGGTGAGGTGACCGCCAGCGCCCAAGTCCATGGCCAGAATTTTATCACCTGGTTTTAGGAGTCCGAGATAAACCGCCAAGTTGGCCGAAGAGCCGGAATGCGGCTGGACATTGGCATGCCATTTTTGGCCATCAAGGGTGAAGATTTTCAGCGCCAAAGATTTAGCAATATTTTCTATCTCATCAATGGTTTCGTTGCCGGTGTAGTAGCGCCGGCCGGGGTACCCTTCCGAGTATTTATTGGAAAGCGGCGTGCCCATGGCGCCAAGTACGGCCGCCGAGGCGTAGTTTTCGGAAGGAATCATAACCAGCCCGCGGCGTTGGCGGTCGGTTTCTTGTTTAATCAAGCTAAAGATTCGTTGGTTTTCGCTGGCCATAGTTTGAGTTAATTTTAACTTAATAAGATTTTTTTTTCAATCAAGTAAGGGTATTTTCTTTTTTAAGAAAGTGTTATAATTAATCAAGATTAAAAACAAAGATTAACTTTTTAAACACTCTTATGAAAAGCAAGAAGACCAATCTGCCCAGCCCCACTCAAACCAAGGTCAGATTATCGCTGGCGGTTTTTTTCGCGGCCGCCTCCATGATTTTTTCAGTTTTAGCGATCGTGGTTATCAAAAACAATCAACCGGTAGGCAAGGTGAAAATGGCTGCCACGCCAGCCACTTACTATGTCGATTGCCGATTGTCGGCCAGTGGCGATGGCAGTCTGGCTGCGCCCTGGAACAACCTGGCCAGTGTTTCCAGCTTCAGTTTTTCGCCGGGCTCCAGAATAGTTTTTAAACAAGGCACGGTCTGCGCGGGCCAATTAATAATCAATTCTTCCGGTAATGGCGATGCTGATGCTGCGCGGATAATTTTTGAAGGCGAGGGCACGGGGGCAACAATTCAAGGAGCCAGCTCCAAACCGTCTGGCAGCGGTTTGAGGTTTATGGTGGTGATGGACGGCAAGCAATACATAACAATCAGAAATCTAAAGATTCAGTTTGCCGAAGATCCGGTTTTAATCAGCAACTCCAGTTATATTAATTTAAACAACCTGACCGTCAAAGACAGTATCGGTTTTGGAGGTATTTACGTGGTTTCGCAGAATAATGGCAGTGTTTATCATGATAAAATTTCCAATTGTAACGTTAGCGGCATCACGGGCAGCGCCGCTTCCTTGGCCACCGACCCGGGCACCAAGCTGGCTTACAGTTATGGGAGAGGCATTTATTTTTACGGGACTAATGCAAAATACAACGAAATTTCGGGCAACACCGCGACTAATAACGGCGATGCTGGCATTGTCACGCTTTTTGCTTCTGACAGCATTATAAAAAATAATACTGTAAGCAACAACGGATCGGCCGGCATTTGGGTCGGCGGAGTTGATGGCGAGTCGGCCAATAATCTAATCGAGAACAACACGGTTTATAATAATTGCCAGAAGATTGACGATGAGTTTGGCATTAATTTGCACCGGGTCGGTAATAACAATATCGTTAGATATAACAAAGTCTACGGGCAATTTTACGACTTATCAACCGAGACTTCTTCGCCGACAATTTGTAATGCCGATGGCTATGACACTAACGGTGTCTGTGTGCACAAATATGGTAGTGGCGGCATTCGTTTCGACGCCGCTTCCAGCCAGATGAGTAAGACCGGCAATAAGGTTTATTACAATTTGATTTACAATGAGTATATCGGTTTTGGCAATATTAATTTTTCCGGTTTGGAAGTTTACAATAATGTGATCAGCAGCAGCAAAGATTCTGGCCTGAATATCCTGGGCTACAATCAAGAGCAAGCGAATTTAAGCAATAACTCGTTTAAAAATAATATTATCTATAATTCCAATAATGTCTTAGTCCGAGTTATTAATGCCAACATCAGCGGCAACGATTTTAATAATAATATTTATTATCCAGACGGCAGTACCAAGTTTTGTTCCAGTAATTGGTATGACGGCACCTTGTCTAACGCCTGCGAAAATCCTTATAGTTTTAGCGGCTGGAAGTCGGCTAAAGGCGAGACCAATTCCAAAGCCGTTGACCCGCTGTTTGTTAATGCCGTGGCTTATAATTTTGCCCTGCAGGCTGCCTCTCCGGCCAAGAATTCAGGCGTCAACATCGGTTTAACGGCTGATTTTTCCGGAGCAACGGTGCCGCAAGGCACGGCGCCAGAAATCGGTGCTTATGAATTAGGAGAAGTCGCTTGCACTTCCGATTGTACCGGCAAGGTTTGTGGTGACAATGGTTGCGGCGGCAGTTGCGGCAGCTGTCAAACCGGTCAGGTTTGCACTAGTGGCTCCTGTGTGGCTGCTTGCGTTCCCAAAACCTGTGCTCAACTTGGCAAAAATTGTGGTAGCCAGTCAGATGGTTGTGGCAATAACTTAAACTGCGGTACCTGTACGGCCGCTCAGACCTGCACTAGCGGTGTCTGCAAAACAAAAATCTGCTCGGATAACGCTTGTTGCCGGGCCAAATACGGCTCCAGCTATTATTATTTTTCCAGCAAAAAACAATGTTGCAAAAAAAGTTTCTTGGGCTTGCCGAATTCTTGTAAAGCGTTGTAATTTTAAGTTTAAAAATTAATTAAAAATCCCCCCGCTTAAGCGGGGGGATTTTAAGCTGGATTATTTTTGTTTCAAATATTCTTCAATCACTGGCTTCACATTGGGCGCACAGTCGGCCGGTAGGTTGTTAATATCAAACCATTCCATGGCCAAAACTTCCTTGCCCCTCACCGGCTCCTCGTCGATGGTAGCCAAATAATGAATCAGCACAATGGCTTCTGGCTTATCGCTGCCGGTTTCCGGCAGCTCGTTCCAAATAATCATTGGTTTGAGGGTTTTTATCAAACTTACCTTCACGCCGATTTCCTCTTTGGCTTCGCGAATGGCATTTTCTTCCAGCCCCAAGCCCTTAATGACTTTGCCGCCGCAGAATTTCCATTTCAACTGCTCCAATGGCTTGTCGCCATGTTTGACCAGTAGGGTTTTTTCGACTCCGTTTTTTTCTTTGATGATGATTACTGGACCTGAAGCAATCATGGTTTGGAAAATGCCGATTTCACCGGGGACTGTCTGGTTGATGTTGGTCATATCATTTGTCTAAAATCTCGCTAAATTGATTTTAACATATAAGTTCCGGAAAGTGTATAGCCCATTTTTTTGTAGTATTCTCTCACGCCGATGCCGGCAATAACAGCGATTCCTCGGCTGTGCTTGGGACAAGTTTTTTTCAGCCCTTTCTTGGTAATTTTTTCTGCTTCCAACAGTAATTTTTTGCCCAACCCCAGGTGTTGGACTTCACCCTTTTTGCCCAGTCCGGCGAGCTGGCCGTAAGTATGCAGCTCGCGGATGAGGGCCGCGGCATGAAGTTCGGGAATGAAATTTTTTTCCGAGTCATTATTTATTCTCAAGCGTAAAAAAGCATATAAAATTTTTTCATCCGGCGACTCGAAAGACAAAAAATATTCTTGGCCACCGCTGGCTCGGTATTTTCTGATTTTTAATTTTGTCTTTTCATCTTTTAGCCTTAAATTTTTAACATGGCCTACTTCCCGGCAACGAATACACTTACAATTCCAACCATCTTTCTCAGCTTGCTCGTTAATTAATTGCCTCAGATTGGTAATTTTGTTGCCAGCGGCAATGCTTTCCTCTGGGATATCGCGAATCAGCCTCGTGATGCGTACCCAGGGAGGCGTGATTTTTTTAATCTTAATTAGTAAGTCTAAAAGCTGGCGGTCAGAATAGGGTCGGTATTTTTTTGTTTGCCACAACCGGTAAAGCCGAGCGTCTTTATTGACGACACAAGGATAAATTTTTACCATATCCGGCATATAATTGCCGTCAGTGTAAATTTTTTTAAACATAGCCAGGTCTTTGGCTGGTGTTGAGCCGTAGAGATTGGGCATCAGATGCAGGTTGATTTTAAAACCAGAATTTTTGAGCAGTTTGATAGCCTCAATACTTTGCTTAACGCTGTGGCCACGGCGGTTTAATTTTAAAATTTTATCGTCAGTGTGCTGGATGCCAAGTTCCACCCGGGTGCAACCCAAACTTCTCATTTGTACAATCTCTTTTTCATTAATAAAGTCGGGTCGGGTTTCCAGGGTGAGTCCGATACAGCGGTGCCTGGCCGTTTCGTTTCTTTTTTGCGCTGTCGCCAGATCTTTACTGGTTCGGCCGTTGAGCGCGTCGAAGCAACGTTTAATAAACCAGTTTTGGTATTGTCGGGGGTGATAGCTCCAGGTGCCGCCCATGACAATTAGTTCAATTTTGTCGACCGCATGGCCGTTGGCTTGAAGCGCCTTGAGGCGCATCGCCACTTGGCGATAAGGATTAAAATCGTTTAAGATGGCGCGCATCACCGCCGGCTCGTTGGAGAGATATGACTTGGGCATGCCGCTTTCGGTCGGGCAAAAAAGACACCGGCCGGGGCAGGGGTGGGGCTTGGTGAGCACCGAAATCACGGCCACTCCGGAAAGAGTGCGGACGGCGCGTTTGGTCAGGAATTTTTCTAAGTTTCTGTTTTTTAGTTTCGGTTGCTTTTTGATGATTTTATGATATGCTGAAAGTAGTTTGGACTTTTCCGGTGGTGGCAGTTTTAGCTTGCCGAACTGATGTCGAGCCAGGTTTAAAAAGTCCTTCTCGGTTTGAGGATTTTTAGTTATTAAACATTTAATTATTTTTTTTATGTCATCGCGAGGGAGCGATAGCGACCGTCCGCCTAGGCTCGGCGAGACTGGTGGCGATCCCATGGAGTTTGAGAGCGATTTGTTTTTATGAATAACCATTATTATCTTTATATTTTAACTAATAAATACAATAGAGTATTGTATACTGGAGCGACTAGTAACTTATTAAGAAGAGTTTGGGAACACAGGAATAAGTTAAATAAAAATTCTTTTACTGAAAGGTATAATGTTAATAAGTTAGTCTATTATGAAGTATATTATTCTGTTACGGACGCCATTTTCAGAGAAAAACAAATCAAAGGAGGCGACAGAACAAGCAAGGAGACACTGATTAATAAATTTAATCCGGAGCGGAAGGATTTATATGGAGAAATGGTAGAAAATTAAAAACACGGGATTGCTTCGTCGTTTCACTCCTCGCAATGACATTTATGAAACAACAACGCATTAATAAGATTCTACAACAAACGCGTGATGTTTACAATAAAATAGCGCTGGACTTTTCGGACACTCGCGGTCATTGGTGGAAAGGCATGGGCAGTTTTAATAAATATGTCAGACCGGGTGACCGAGTGCTAGATTTGGGTTGCGGTAATGGCCGGATGGCGGAAATTTTTGAGGGTTCGCAAATCGAATACTTGGGAATTGACAATAGCGAGGAGTTGATAAAAATAGCTCGTGGGAGATTTAAAAATAAATCTTGGGTGAGGTTTAGGGTGGGTGATGTATTGCAGTTGTCATCCCGAGGAGCCGATGGCGACGTGGGGGTCTCGTCTAATATTGAAGGAGGCGGGATTGCCACCAGTCTCGCCGAGCCTAGGCGGACGGTCGCTTCACTCCCTCGCAATGACAGTTTATTTGATTTGGTTTTGCTGATAGCGGTTTTGCATCACCTTCCGACCAAGGAGCTGCGACTTAAAGTTTTAGAAAATATTTTTCAGAGTTTAAGGCCCGGTGGCCGGCTGGTGATGCTAAACTGGAATTTATGGCAGGTGTTTGGCAGTTTCGATTATAAATTTCGCTATTGGAAATACCTTTTTAACTGGTCCGAAAAAATAAAGCGTGGCGTTTGGGGTTTTTCTGACGCTTTTGTACCCTGGAAGATGAGGGCCGGCCAAAAGCTGGCCGAGCAGGACTGGCAGTTACGCTATGTGCATTCTTTTACCATTAGAGAAACCAAAAAATTATTACGGCAGGCCGGCTTTGTGGTTGAGGGTATTACTTATGAAAAAAGGGATAAAAGAGTGGGCGTTTTGTCGGGCGACCACTCATTGGCCGTGGCAATAAAAAAATGATAGAATGAGGATATGAAAATCAACTCTAATATTTTCAAAGAATACGATATCCGTGGCAAGTATCCCGGTGAACTGGACGAGCAGACAACTCAAGCTTTGGGTTTGGCTTTTGCCAAAATGATCAAGACCAAAAGAATCATTGTCGGCCGCGACGCGCGGCCGGAATCAGAAAAAGTTTTTTGGCCACTCTTGTTTGGTCTGGCCAAAGGCGGCATGCAAATTTATGATTTGGGGGTTTGCTCGACGCCGGAATTGTTTTTCGCGGTCGGCGACAAAAAGATCGAAAGCGGCGTCATGATCACCGCCTCTCATTCTCCGGCCGGTCAGACCGGTTTCAAGTTTTGTAATGAGCAGGGTGTTGTTTATGGCCTAAAAACCGGGCTCAAAAAATTAAAATACCTAGCCGATCAAGAAATTAAAAAAATAAATAAACCGGTGTTGCAGCCGGCCAAAGTCGAAAAAGTCGCTTTGGCGGCGTTGGCCAAAGATTATCAGAAATTCGCTTTTTCTTTTGTGAAGCCGGCGGCGATAGCCGGTTTTAAAATGGTTATAGACGCTTCCGGCGGCTCGAGCTACAGATTAATAAATCGCCTGGTCCAGAAACTACCGCTGCAGACAATAAAAATAAATTTCAAAGAAAAAGACAAATATCCAGACCACGACTTGAATCCGCTGCTTTCGGAAAATCAACGAGTGGCTGCCAGAGAAATAAAAAAGCAACAAGCCGATTTGGGCGTGGTTCTTGACGGCGACGGTGATAGAATAGTTTTTTTGGATGAACGAGGCAGATTTGTCGAGCCTTATTATCTTAACTGCTTGCTGGCGGAAATATTTTTGAAGCTTAGGCCCAAAATGACAGTGCTGTTTGACGCGCGTTTGAATCTGGCGATCACCGAAGTGATAAAAAACAATGGCGGCCGGCCGCTTAGCCACCGCAGCGGCTATGCCAACTTCATTGATTTTATGACCAAAAAAAAATTACTGTTCGGCTGCGAAAACTCCGGCCATTTTCTGATTAATTTCGCCCTGAAAAAAAAGCGGCAATATGTTTACGGCGACACTTTAATAATTTTATTGCTGATTTTGAAATATTTGAAGGAGAAAAATTTAAAATTATCGCAAGCGATTGAGCCGTTTGAAAAAAAATACGTCATTTCCGGCGAACAGAATTTTAGAGTCAAGGATTTTAAAAAACTGATGCTAAAAATTAAAAAAGAATTCAGGGGAAACCGTCTGGAGACGATTGATGGTTTGTCTGTCTGGAGCCAAGGCGGGGACTGGTTTTTCAATATCCGGCCTTCGCATACCGAGCCGGTAGTGCGTCTGAACGTTGAAGCCAAAAATAAAAAAATCATCAATCAGTTGGTCAAAAAAATCAAATTGATAATTTAATTTTATATTATGCCTGAAGAAAAAATTTCTGCCGAAGTGGCCAAAAATATCGGTGGACAACTAGGCATTGACTGGTCGAAATTCGATGTCGAGCAGTTTAGAAAGGGGATGGAGGTGGAATTGGAGCACGGCAAGAGGAGTGCCGAAACCAATGTCACCAATAATAACCCATTAATTACTGGCAAGATTGCCCTGGCGCATTTAAATGAGTTCCCCGATTACTATACGCGGCTGGATAAGATGGAAAAAGAGGCGGATGATTTTTGGGGCAAGAAAAATTAGTTAAAAAATAATTAGAGCCGGGGGAAGCGGATGCTCGCTCCCTCGGCTCTTTGTTTGGTTCGATGTACGGCTGCGGCTACCCCCTACCGGTGAGCTCTGGCCATACGGCCTGGTTTCCGGTTCCGCGGCGGGAACTCGCGATGCAGCAATTCGTCGATTCGGTGCCGCAACGCCCAGCCCAAGTTGCCCATACGCGAGGCAATCTCTTGGAGATTGAACAGCTCGTCCGGTTCGTAGACCTGGTCGGCCATCCGGGCGCGTTGCTTGCTGGTCATGACTCGCAGCGGCTTGGTCAGCGAGTCCATTTCCGCGTAGGGATTGAACTGCGACAGAATCTGCCTTACCTCGCGGTCGGCGTGGACGTATTTGGCCGCTTGACCACCCCAGGCCAACGAGCGGAAAGACTGGTCCACCACCCGCCAACGTTGAGGCAGTGACAGATCGGTGCGGTCCGGCTTGACGTCGAGCACGATGGGAATCTCCGGATGCTGGTGAAGCACAAACTTGATCCAGAAGCAGACTTCCCGCAGCGCCGCCAGATCAAGGTCGGGTACGCCGCCGCGTTGTCGGCCATTGAGGTGGACACAGGCCAGCCGACGCAGATAGGCAGCCAGCGCATAGGCCTTGATGAACAGCTCAAAGGCCATATCCTCGTGGGCCACTTCCGGGTTGGTCTTGAGAAGCACACACTTGGCGACTCGCGGCGGCAGAAGCCCTTGCATGATCCGCATGAAGAGCAGGGCTTCGGCCGTGGTGGCGATGACGATTTCCCGAACCGGCTCAGTCGGCTTGGATTCCTCCGAAAGGACAAGCGGCTGCTCCGGCGTGGCTACTCCCAAATCACTGGCGTACGCGCCGACTTCAGCCCAATGACCCATGCGCCAAGACCAGGCCAAGTGCGGCGGCTTGAGCTCGGAGTCACCTTCCTCGCCCCCCGGCCAGCCGATGATTTCACGGACGCGGCTGTAGATCAGCTTAGTCGGCCAAAACGTGTTAGCCGTATTGATAGCCGCGGCCAGTTCGACAAGCTTGAAGCCCTTGACTAGCGCCGCTTGCCGGACAGCCTGGGCTATGTTGGTGGTGGCTCCGCCGACGAAACAGGGATCGGCGAACAGGTTGCAGGTGACGGCCTCGACGCAGATACCCATAGGCGCGGCAGCCCTAACAAACGCCTCACCCGTTTCCACGATTTCCCGCCGTGACGACTTGAGAGAAAGGCTGAGGTCGCTGTCATGGAGCTGTGCAATCCTGATGTTGCGCCTGGCCATACCTTCCAAGACCCGGCTCACCATCTGTGACGCGAAGGACTTGTTCTGGAAGAGGTTGTGTCCGTCGGTCATCATACTCCAGATGCCCATGCCCCCGGTTTCACTGGTTTCGTCGTCCAGCACGAAGGGACGATTCTCCAGCTTTATTGCTACTCGCACCAGCCTATCGTCCCTTGAGGCTGGCGGCTTCTTTCCCGTTTTTTTCATGGCTCGTCCTTTCCATTAATTCGCACTTCCCAATGTTGCACAATGTTGTCCAAGGTCCGTCTCGCCAACAAACCAGTTGGTGAGTTTCATTACAGTATAGCAAAAAGAATATTTTTGTCAATGCTTATTTAATGTTGTTTTTTAGAAAAAAAGCACATAGAAGAAAATTGCAGTTATAATAATTAGTCTTACTTTCTCTTTCTCTAGGAGAAAGAAAAAGCTAACAAAAAGAAAGAGTCGCGAGCTAAATGAAAATTTAGACAAAACAGGGTTGTTCTCGCTAATTTTAATAACTCACAAAAGCCACCAGTAAACTGGTGGCTTTTGCTCAAACAAATTAAAATTTACGCTCGAACCCCGCCTGTTTTGTTGCTAAATTTTCATGCGCTCGCAGAATTGGTTTTTAGATTAAACCAATAATTTTTTTAATTTCTTTAATATTGGCTTGGGCGATTTGGCTGGCCTTTTCCCGGCCTTCATCAATTATTTTCCAAACTTGTTTCGGGGTTTTTTTGAGCTGTGATTTTTTCTTTCGAAAATCGGCAAAATAAGCGGCGATACCAGCGGCAATAATTTTTTTGGTATCCGACATTTTTTCAGGATTGAACTGGCCCGACATATTAGTCGCAAAAGCATCGTAAATAGCTTTGAGATTTTGCACTCCTGCCGGCGTGGTGACGGCCTTGGCCAGTTTTTGCGAGATTGTCTCCGGCTCCTCGTCGATGCCCAGCCAATGCTTGTCGCCAAGCGATTTGGACATCTTGCTTTCCGGGGAGATTAAGCTCATTATTTTTGGCGTCTCTGTCAGTAGCGGCTTGCTCTCGGGAAAATAGTTAGTTTGGTATTTATTATTAAACCAACGGGCACAGTCGCGAGTGAGCTCGACGTGCTGGACCTGGTCCTGGCCGACCGGCACCAGCCCGCCCCTGTAGAGCAAGATGTCGGCGGCCTGGAGCACCGGATAATCAAACAGTCCCATGTTGACATTTTTGGCTTGGCGGCCGGCTTTGTCTTTGTATTGGGTCATGCGCTCCATTTCGGCCACTGGAGTGACCGTGTTGAAAATCCAGGCCAGCTCGGTGCACTCCGGCACTTGCGATTGAACAAAAAGAGTTGATTTGTCTGGGTCTAGCCCGGCGGCCAGATAGTCGCAGACAAGATTGAAAACCTGTTCGCGCTTGTCGGCCGGCGAGTAATTTTCGGTGATTGAGTGGTAGTCGGCGATAAAGAAAAAACAGTGATACCGGGCGCTATTTTGGATGTCGACCCAGTTTTTTAAGGCGCCTAAATAATTGCCCAAATGAAGCGGGCCGCTGGGTTGTGTGCCGGAAACGACGACTGGTTTGGTCATAAAAATTTGAATAATTTTATGATTTTATTTTAACAAGACAATTCTAAAAGATCAATTTACACCTCTATGATCACCGGCAGAATCATCGGCCGCTTCTCGGTCTTTTGGTATAAGAATTTGCCGATCTCGTTTCGGATTTTGTCTTTCAGATACTGGTCGTCGGGCGCGGTTTTGGCATTTTCGTCTTTGATTATCTTCTTGACTTTGGCTCTAGTCATTTCAATCAGCTTCTTGTTTTCTTTCAGGTAGACGAAGCCGCGAGAAATCAAGTCGGGATTGTGAATCAAGTTGCCGGTCTTGGCGTCAATCGTGGCGATAACTACCAGCATGCCGTCGGCGGCCATCATTTGTCGGTCGCGCAGAACCACATTATTGCTGTCGGTAATGCCCAAACCGTCGACAAAGACATAATCGGTAACCGCTTTGTTTCCGGCGAGCTTGGCGCCTTTTTTGGAAAATTCCATAATACTGCCATTATCGGGGACAAAAATACGGTTGCTGTCGAAACCTATTTCTTTGGCCAGTTTGGCCGCCTCTTTGAGCATGTAATGATTGGCGTAAACCGGAATAAAGTAATCCGGCTTGATGGTCTTGAGCATATGGACAATATCCTTTTGGTTGCCATGACCCGAAACGTGGATATCCATAATATGGCCATGAATGACATTGTCGCATTGGCGATAAAGATTGTCTTTCAGGCGTTGGATAGTCCTTTCGTTTCCGGGAATAATGGAGGAAGAAAGAATAACAGTGTCGTTTTTTCTTAATTTTAAATAACGGTGGCTGCCATCGATAATTCTGGAAAGAACGGCATTACCCTCGCCTTGCGCGCCAGTACAGAGAACAATAACTTTGTTTTCCGGATAGTCGTCAATGCCCTCGATTTTTATCAAAGTGTTTTTGGCGGCCTTGATGTAGCCCAGGCGCTGGGCGATTTCCACGTTTACTTTCATACTATAGCCGTCGAGAGCCACTTTTTTGCCGAGTTTTTCGGCAATACCTATAATCCAACCGATTCTTTCCGTTTGCGAGGAGAAAGTGCCAATAACTATCCGGCCGGGGGCTTCGGTAATCAACTTGGTGAGATTCTTTTTCATTTCCTGGCTGGTGGCGCTCTCGCGGACATCAACCGCTCCCAGCGATTCCAGCATCAAAACCTTGGGTCGGGGCAGTTTGGCTAAAAAAGAATAATCAATTAAAGGCCGGCCGTGTTCGTCTTTTTCCATCGTCCAGTCACCGGGATGGATGACAGTGGCGACAGGAGTCTTTAGGATAACGCCCATTGCATCCATAATAGAGTGTTCGATTTGGAAAAAGCCAACTCTAAAGGCCCCAAGTTTTATTTGCTCCCGAATGTTTTTGATGGTGATGGTTTTCAGTTTTTTGCCGCTGTCTTTTTGGTAATCCTCTTGGCGGTGGCGGACCATGGCCAAGGTGAGATCGCGTCCGATAATTGGCGGATTGCCCAATTTTTCCAAAAGAATCGGAGCGGCGCCGATGTGATCCAGGTGGCCGTGAGAGAAAATCACGCCACGAATGTTTTTTTCCTTGCCCTTGAGATAATTAATATTGGGAATAATGTAATCGATGCCTGGCATATCCTCTTCGGGGAACTGGGTGCCCATATCGAGAATAATAATGTCCTGGCCATATTCGAAAACTGTCATATTCCGACCCACCTCTTCGCAACCGCCAATGGGAATAATTTTTAAAACCGTTTGACGGTTGTCCAGGGCAACTTTGGGAGTAAATTTTTTTCGGGAATCGGCTTTGGCCACTTGTCCGGCTGGCCGGTTTGAGAATAACAAAGGATCATGGCCAGCAAGAAGACCGCCAGCTTGGTTTTTTCTGCCCTCCAAGCCAACCATCTTTTTGTTTCTGAAGTTGTTTTGTCTGCGATTAGTGTTTGGTCGGTAATTTTTTCTTTTATTGCCCGCCGACCGACGAGCGTAGCTGTCTTTTTCCATGTAAGTTAAATTAATTTAATAAAGGTTTTCGGCCAGTTGGGCCAAAGGAGAAAGAAATTGTGCCGACGGAGAGATTTGAACTCTCACGACCTTGCGGCCACACGGCTCTGAACCGTGCGTGTCTACCAGTTCCACCACGTCGGCTAACTAATAATTTTTTGTAATTTGGCTGCGTTAGTTCCTGATTATGAAGTCTACTAGTTCTCCGCCTCGGCGTTTGAAATTTTTATTTCCAAACTCTTTTGGTATTTAGATACCACTTGTCGAGATTGGCAAAACGGTCAGCCGGAACGGCAATGCTTAAAGTGTCAAAACCTTTGATTTTTTGAGTTTGGGGATAATTGTAAGTGGGGTTATAAAGAAAGATGGCCGGTAGCTGTTCGGCAATGATTTTCTGGAATTTTAAGTAGTCGTTTTTTCTTTTTTCCCAGTCATTGGTTTTTCGAGCTTCCTCCAGTAGTTTGTCGGCTTCTTTGTTGGAAAAAATGGCCAAGTTCAAGCCGGGGTATTCGCTTTGTGAAGAGTGCCAGAAAGGGAAAGGATCGGGATCGGAGCCGAGATTTTCACCAAAAAGAAGAGCTTCATAGTCTCGCGGCTTGATCACGTCTTGCAGGATTTTAGCTTTGTCAACGATTTTTAGGTTGACCTTTACGCCCAGTTGTTCCCAAGAGCTTTTAATGATCTCGGCGATTTTGATGTTTTCCGGTTGGTCGACGGTGGTGAGGGACACTTCCAAATAATAATCTTTTTTCTTTCTGACCTGGTTGGTCAGCCCTTCGGGTGTGGTGGTAGCGGCCAAGCTCCAGCCATTTTTTTCCAATAGATTTGCCGCGGCTTGAGGATCATAGTCGTATTTTTTAATGTCGGTGTTGCTTTCGATGCCGGGCAGCGTCGGACCGTCGATGATTTTGCCCTCCTGGGCGAAAGCCTCCTGGATAATTTTTTGTTTGTTAGTACCCAGAGCCAGAGCTTGTCTCAAGTAATCAGCCTTGAGTAATTCATTTTTTCTTTGGTTGAAAAAAATGGCGGTATACTGCGGCTGTTCCAGTTCATGATGGTTCAGATTTTTGTATTTTTCCAGTTCGTTTTGATATTCCTTGGGCAAGTAGGCAAGGGCCATCACTTCTTTGTTTTTTAAGGCTTCGACGCCGGAAACATAATCGCCGTAAAATTTAAAAATTATTTTATCCAGATAGGGCCGATCGCCATAGTAGTTCTGGTTTTTGGCTAGAGTATAGGATTTAATGACGCCAGCCTTATCTTTTTTGAAGCTATTAAATTCCCAAGGACCGGTGCCGATTGGTTTTTTGTTTAACTCATTTAAATCAGCATTGGCCGGCAAAATACTATACCACAAGTGTTCAGGCAGGATGCCAAAAGTCAAGAGTCCCAAAAAAGGCGCAAAAGGTTCTGCCAGGGTTATTTTTACCGTAAAGTCGTTGATTTTTTCGGCGCGGACGCCGCGAAAACTGCGGGAGAGCGGGCTTTTAAAAGCAGGGTCTTGAATCGAGGCTATGGTAAAAATCACGTCGTCGGCGGTAAAAGGACTGTCATCGTGCCACTTAACGCCCTCTTTCAAATAGAAAGTATAAGTCAATTGATCTTCGGAGACTTCGTAGCTTTTGGCCAGATCGGTGACCAGCTGGCGATTTCGGTCGTATTTGAGCAATCCGGAAAAAATCAGGCGGGACAAATCGCGGTCAACATCGGACTGGGTAAGAATGGGATTGACGAAAATCGGCGAACCGATCAAGCCTTCGGTATATTCGCCGCCAGCTCTGGCCACGGTCGTGGTCGCTAGGTAATAAGTTTTAAAGATTAGAATCAACAAACAAATTACAATGACACTCAAGAGGAGTTTGGCCAGTTTTTTTTCTTTGGCGTTAATAATTTTGGGTAAATGTTTGATTTGTCGCCAGCGCGGCAATTTTGATTTATTCAAAGAGCTCACCAGGTTTTTGTCCAATTGGTGTTGTTGTCGAAATTTTTTTATTTTTTTGGTTTGCTGAGAAAAAAGTCCAGCGAGGGCTTTTCCCCAGGAAGATAAAAAACTCACAGGAGTGATTGCCGATTAATATAGTATATTAATGAAAGCAGTGATGAAAAAGATGATAGCCAGGACAATGGTGGCCTGAAAAAGGACTTTTTCGAAGCTGCGGCGAGCGCGGTAAACATTGCCTTCTCCGCCGAAAGCGGCACCCAGGCCAGAGCCTCGGTTTTGCAGAAGAATGGTAATCATTAAAATAACCGCGGAAACGATTTGAATAATATCGATAATCATAAAGATATAAGAGAATTAAGCCTTGGATTTATTTTATCATACTCCAGAGATTTAGTCAATGGCATTACTGGGTTAACTGTGTTATAATTTAAAATAAGCGTAATTTTTAAGCCCGCGCGGGTTTTATTTGACCGGGTTTGGCGATTAATCTATAAATTCGAATTAATGGATAATAATAATTATCGGAATTCTTATCCAGTTCCGTCTCCAGCTTGGTATCGAAAAAAATGGGGCCGGATTGTTATTTTATTTTTACTGGTATTTTTGATATTGATTATCTTGGCCAGCCTTCTTTTTTCCAGTTTATTCAAACAATCAAAAAAGGATCAGTTGGCGACTTTGGGGGAAGAAATTTTTCAGGAAGAGACCAAAAGTCCCGAAAGGTTATTGGCAGAAAAAGCGGAGGCCCCTTTCTGGGGCAATCAGCAAGCCGGACTGGTGATTGTGGAGTTTGCCGATTTTCAATGCCCCTATTGCCGAGATGAATTTCCGATTATCAGGGAGGTTTCGCTAAAATACAAAAATGATATCTTATATATCTACCGCCAGTTTCCGGTTTTTGAAAATTCCCTGCTATTGTCGCAGTCTACTTTGTGCGCCAACGAGCAGGGAAAATTCTGGCAGCTTCATGACAAGTTTTTTTTATATAAGTGGCAGGAAGTGACCGGAGATGTTATCAAAAATCTGGCTCGGCAAGCGGGGCTTGATTTACAAAAATTTGATGAATGTATAAAATCAGAGAAGTATCGCGAGGCGGTTTTACAAGACGCCAGCGACGCCCAGAAATTGGGCGTTAGCGGCACGCCGACTTTTTTCATCAACGGCCACCTGCTAGCGGGAGTGATTACCAAGGAACAATGGGAGAAGATTATCGGCGAATATAAAAGATTGACAGAAAAAACAGTTGATTAAAATTGTTAAGATTTATGATAGAAACGCGCATTCACGGCCGCGGCGGCCAAGGCTCGGTGACGCTGGCCGAACTGCTGGCGGTAGCCGCCTTTAATAGCGGAAAATTTGCCCAGGCTTTTCCTAATTTTGGCGTTGAGCGTCGCGGGGCGCCGGTGGAGGCCTATGTGCGATTTGATGATAAATTTATCCGTTTGCGCAGCCAGGTGTACTCTCCCGATTATGTGATCATTCAAGACCCGACCCTCTTGACCAACGAAAATTTGTTGGCCAATTTGAAGCCGGGCGCGGTGGTTTTGTTAAATAGTAAAGATGACGCTTCCGGCTTGAGGTTGCCCCCGGGCGTAAAAGTCAGGACCATCTACGCCACGGAGTTAGCTTTAAAAATTATTGGCAAGCCGATAATTAATACGATTTTGCTGGGCGCTTTTGCTGGGCTGACAAAATTAATAAAAATGTCGGCGATTGAAAGGGCGATTAAAGAAAGATTTGAGGGAGAAGTGGCAGAAAAAAATATTCTAGCGGCCAAAAAAGGGTTCGAAGTAATAAATAGTATTTAACAGGGTAAATGAAAATAGTTTTAGCTGCAAAACCAGGTACGACAATTCAAGTCAAAACCGGCAGTTGGCGCGAGCGTCACTGGCCGGAGATTGATCATGAGAAATGCATTGGTTGCGCTCTGTGTGAAAAAGTTTGTCCCGAGGGCATTTGTTTTTCTACTGGCGAAAAAAACAAAGCCGACAAGATTTTTTTTGAAAAAGATTTGGACTATTGCAAGGGTTGCGGTCTGTGCGCCGAGGTCTGCCCGGTGAAGGCGATTAGGATGAGGGAGGAGGGGAAGTAGATTGGCTTTACTTTTTCTTTTCTAGAAAAGAAAAAGCTAACAAAAAGAAAAGTCGCGAGCTAACATGAAAATTTAGACAAAACAGGGTCGTTCTCGCTAATTTTAATAACTCGCTCACTAACGTTCGCTCAAACAAATTAAAATTAACGCTCGAATTCCGCCCGTTTTGTTGCTAAGTTTTCATAGGCTCGCAAAAAAGTAAAAATATGAAAGGAATATGGGAAGAATTTATAAAGCATAATTTAGAGACATACCATAAAGGTACTATAGTAAAAATGAAAGATATAGGCAGAAAAGGTAAATTAATTTTTAAGTTAGTTAAGGATAGATTTTATTGCAGACAGTCTAATCTACCGCAAAAAGTTTTTTTTATTGATAAGCTAAAAAAGTTAAAACCAGAAGGGAGGATAGCTTATAGAAAGTTTTGGCACAATGGTGATATTGAATATCGTTTGGGTTATTATGTAATCAGTCAGTATGGTAAACGAAAAGGGCATTGGATGTTTGGTCAGTATAATCCGATTATGCCGCTAAGAGATTTGGAAAAAATTTTGTAAGAGGCAAAAAATAAAGGAATCATAGATAAAAATTTTAAAATTGTTTGAAAATTGAAAATTTTTAAATTAAAAATTATGTCTAAAATACTCGAAGGCTCCCGCGCAATTGCGGAGACAATTAAAAATATCAATGTGGGTGTAGTTTCGGCTTACCCGATTACGCCGCAGACGCATATCGTCGAAGAATTGGCCAAGCTGAAAGCCGATGGCCAAGCGGATTTTGAATATGTCAAAGCCGAGAGCGAGTTCGCGGCCATTTCCATACTGGTTGGCGCTTCGGCTGCGGGAGTACGCACTTATACTGCCACTTCGGCTCAAGGATTGTTGTTGATGACCGAGGTGCTCTATAATGTGGCCGGTATGCGACTGCCAATAGTGATGACCGATGCCAATCGGGCCGTCTCGGCGCCGATAAATATTTGGAATGACCAGCAAGACGCCGTCACCATGCGCGATGCCGGCTGGATTATGATGTTTGGCGAGGACATTCAGGAAGTTTGCGATTTGCACGTCTTGGCTTATAAAATAGCGGAAAAATGTCTGCTTCCGGTGATGGTAAATTTGGACGGTTTTGTGCTGACTCATGTGGTGGAGCCGGTGACAGTGCCGGAAATGGCAGAAATTAAGAAATATTTGCCGGATTTCAAGCTAGCAGAAAAATTGGATGTCAAAAATCCTTTGACTCTCGGCGCCTTCGCCACGCCAGCGCATTATATGGAAATCAGGCAGGAGTTGCACGACGATTTGGTCGCTTCAAAAAATATTATGGCCAAGGAAATGAAGGAGTTTAAAAAAGTTTTTGGCCGGTTGCTCACTCTGGTTGAATACTATGGCGATCAAAGTGCCGAGACAGTGATTATAGCTATGGGTTCGGTCTTGGGAACTATTAAGGAGACAGTCGATGAAATAAATAATTCTACAGGAGGGGCACACCATGGCGTGCCCGTACAAAAAGTCGGAGTTTTAAAGATTAGTTGTTTACGGCCGTTTCCAGTTGAGGAAATTTTAAAATTAATCGGCGACAAGAAAAATATTGTGGTGATTGATAAATCTGTTTCTCTAGGCGAGGAAGGAACTTTGGCTGGTGAAATTCGTCGCGTTTTTTATGGCCGGTCCAAAGCCAACATCACCAGCGTGATTATGGGTTTGGGCGGCAGAGATATTACCAAGGAGACGATTCTGCAGGCAATTAATCTGGCTAAAAACAGAAACGATAAAGCAGTTTTTATTGGAAAATAATATGGAAAAGAAATATAAAGCACCGTTATCACATTTACTTAACCCCGGCCACAGCGCTTGCGCTGGTTGCGGCATGATTATTGCTTATCGTTTGGTTTTGGACGCGGCTGGCCAAAACACCATTGTCACCAACGCCACCGGTTGTAGCGAAGTGACCACCACTCAATACCCGATGACGGCTTTTAAAGTGCCCTGGATTCATTCGTTGTTCGAAAATTCGTCTTCCCTGGCTTCGGGCATTTGGGCGGCTTTGAAATACCAGAAGAAAGATAAGGATATAAATATTATCGCGGTGGGCGGTGACGGCGCCACCTTTGACATTGGCTTCGCGCACATTTCCGGCATGTGGGAAAGGGGCGATAATGTTTTGTATGTCTGTTTTGACAATGAGGCTTACCAAAATACCGGTTATCAATATTCTAGCGCCACCCCACTGGACGCCAACACCTCCACCACGCCGCCGGGCAAGCGGTCACTGGGCAACCAGAGCTACAAAAAAGACATGATCAAAATAGCTCTGGCCCACAACCTGCCTTATGTGGCCACCGCTACCACCGGCTATCCGCTGGACATCGGCGTCAAAGTTAAAAAGGCGCTGGCTATAAAAGGGCCGAAATATTTACAGCTCCACACTCCTTGTGTGCCTGGCTGGGGTATTGAGCCCAAAGACACCATAAACGTGGCCAAGCTGGCGGTGCAATCCGGATTTTATCCTATTGTCGAGTACACAAATGGCGAATTGACTGGCAAGATAAAGATTACCAAAAAAGTACCAGTGGAAGAATTTTTAAAATTACAAAAAAGGTTTAAACATCTGTTTAGCTCGGAAGCAGGCAAGCTGGAGGTTGCTAAAATTCAAAAATTGGCGGACGAAAATATCAAAAAATTCGATTTAATTCAATAATTAAACAAACTTTAGAGAGGAGGTGAAAAATGTTATTAAGCTTAATGCAAATCCAGGCCAATATTAATATTGACCCGGAAAAGATGAAGCAACTGCAAGATCAGATAAATCAGCTATCGAACGCAGCCAACAGTCCGGCGGCCAAACAGGCGGTGAGCGGTTTGGCGATATTTGCCGGCTGGATGCTGGGTCTGGTGGTGGTACTGGGCATCATTATGTTAGTCATTACCATTATCAGCTTGATCGATATTTATCATTGGGGCATAACCGATAAAGCGCTTTTCGAGAAAGCCAAAGAAGAAAAAAAGAAATGGTTCATTAATTTGATTTTGATTCCCTTTATCGCCGGTGTAGTAATGATCATTCCTTTTGTCGGCTGGGTGATCGGCGGGGTGATGTATATTTATTGGTTGGTAATGGTTTTGGTATATTTTTTCGGGGTGCGCAAGAAACTGGTTTAATAAAAAAGTTTATTAAAATTCCCCCGATTAATCGGGGGAATTTTAATATTGACAAAGGCAAATCTTTTTAGTAAAACCGACATCCCTAGTTTTTTCCTATAATCTTTTGACACCCTTGACTTTTTCCTGTATAATAAACGTTAATTTAAAAACTTAAAAATATTGTTTTAAGCGACAGGCCATGAAAGATAAGATTTCTATCCACGGAGCGCGAGTCAATAATTTGAAGAATATTGATATTGATTTGCCCAAAAATAAATTAGTGGTGATCACCGGGCTCTCCGGCTCGGGCAAATCGTCTTTGGCTTTTGATACCGTTTATGCCGAAGGGCAGAGGCGTTATGCCGAGAGTTTATCCGCTTACGCCAAGCAATTTCTGGATTTGATGGACAAGCCGGACGTCGACAGCATTGAAGGCATGTCGCCAACCGTTGCCATTGATCAAAAATCGTCTTCCGCCAATCCGCGTTCCACGGTGGGGACAATCACGGAAATCTATGATTATTTGAGGTTGCTTTATGCCAAAGTGGGAGTTGTCCATTGCCATTTGTGCGGCCAGGAGGTGAAAAAACAAACCCCCGATCAGATTTTGGAACAGCTTCTAAAATTACCGGCTGATTCAAGGGTTCAGATTTTGGCGCCGGTGGTCTTTAATAAGAAAGGCACGCACACCAAACAAATCGAAGCCATCGCCAAAGCCAATTACGAATTGTTGCGTATTGATGGTCATTTTTACAATATTGACGAGGCCAAGCAATTGAACTTGGACAAAAATTTCAGTCATACCATCGAAGTTTTGATCGACAGTTTAAGTTTGACCAGCGGTATCAGCAGTCGCGACAAAGAAGACGTTGACTGGCAGCGTCTAAATAAAGCCATCATGCTGGCCCTGGATTATGGCAACGGTTTTATCAATGTTCATCTGCCGGAAAGCGACAAAGACTTGCCTTTCAATTTGTATTATGTTTGCCATCGTTGCGGCATTAGCATTGCCGAAGTGGAGCCGCGGAGTTTTTCTTTTAATTCGCCTTTTGGCGCCTGCCCGGCTTGCCGGGGGCTGGGTATAAAATTGGTGCCGGACAGGGATTTGATCATTCCCAACAAAAGACTGACTTTGGCCGAAGGCGCCATTAAGCCCTGGTCCAGAAATTTCGCCTCGCAAAATTCCAATTTTAAGTTGTTGGAAAAAGTAGCCCAGAAAAATAATTTCAGCCTGAATTCTCCGGTAGCGGAATTACCCGACAGGGCGCTGGAGATTATTTTTAACGGCAGCGGTGACGAGGTCTATGAAGTCGACGGTCTGTCGAAGACCGAGGCGAGAAGAAAAATGGTTTTTGAAGGCGTGATAAAGTTTTTGGACAATAAATACAGTGAAACTAAATCGGAATATCTGCAAAAAACACTGGAAGACTACATGAGAATTTCCACTTGCCCGGTTTGTCATGGTACCAGATTAAAACCAGAAAGCCTGGCAGTCAAAGTGGTGGACAAAAACATCGCTCAAGTCAGCGGCTTGGATGTTGATCGGTTGTTAGAATTTTTTAATGACCTGGAAAAGAAGTGGAAAGCGACTTCGCGCGAAGGAAAAATTTCCAAGCAGATTTTTAGGGAAATCACCAAAAAGTTGGGTTTTTTGAAAAACGTCGGACTAGACTATTTGACTTTAAGCCGCAGCGCTACCACCTTGGCCGGCGGCGAAGCCCAGCGCATAAAGCTGGCGACGCAAATCGGCTCGGGTTTGGAGGGAGTGGTTTATATTCTCGATGAGCCGTCAATTGGCCTGCACGCCAGGGACAATGGAAAATTAATCGACACTCTGAAGAAGTTGCGCGACAAAGGCAATTCGGTGATTGTGGTGGAACACGACGAGCAGATGATGCGGGCCGCGGATTATCTTATCGATATCGGACCGGGCGCGGGAATTTATGGCGGAGAGATTGTGGCCGAGGGTACTTTTGACCAAGTCAAAAAAAATAAAAAATCCATTACCGGCCAGTACTTGTCGGGAGTCAAAAGAGTGGAAATCAAAAAAGAATTGCATCAGGGCAATGGCAAAGCCATCAAAATTATCGGCGCCAGTGAGTTTAATCTGAAAAATATTGACGTCGAGATTCCGCTGGGCAAGCTGGTTTGCATCACCGGCGTCTCCGGCAGCGGCAAGTCGACTTTAATGACAGAAATTTTAGCCAAAGCTCTGGCTAATCGTTTTTACCGCACCAAGGATTTGCCGGGCAAACACAAGGAAATCAGAGGTTTGGATAATCTAGACAAGGTGATAGACATTGATCAGTCACCCATTGGCCGCACGCCACGCAGTAATCCAGCCACGTACACGGGGGTGTTTACTTACGTCCGTGATTTGTACGCTAATTTACCGGAGAGCAAGGTGCGCGGCTTCAAGCAAGGCCATTTCAGTTTTAACGTTAAGGGCGGCGGTCGTTGCGAGACCTGTGCTGGTGACGGCTTGGTGAAAATCGAGATGCAATTTTTGCCAGATGTCTATGTGGAATGCGAGGAATGTCATGGCAAGAGATATAACAAGCAGGCGCTGGAAATCCATTATCGGGGCCAGGACATCTCCGATGTTTTGCAAATGTCGGTGGCCGAAGCCAAAAAGTTTTTTACCCTTAATCAACAGATAGTCGACAAGCTGAATATCCTGGAAGAAGTTGGTTTGGGTTATTTAAAGCTGGGGCAAAGCGCCACCACACTCTCGGGCGGCGAAGCGCAAAGAGTGAAATTGGCTACCGAATTATCACGTCGTCCCACTGGCAGAACTTTATATATTCTCGACGAGCCGACCACCGGTTTGCATTTTGATGATATAAAGAGATTATTGCAGGTGTTAAATTGCCTGGTGGAAAAAGGCAATTCGGTGTTGATCATAGAGCATAATTTAGATGTGATCAAATCCGCCGACTGGATTATTGATTTGGGGCCGGAAGGCGGCAACCATGGCGGCGAAGTGGTGGCCGAGGGCACGCCCCAGGCGGTGGCCAAAATAAAAAATAGTTATACCGGCCAGTATTTGAAAAAAATTTTAAAACAAGCTTAAATTAAAAAAATCCGCTCAACGCGGATTTTTTGAAAATCAATAGATTTAGATTACACCGCAGGCGATAACCGCTTCTCCCGGCAGGGCAACCGCCGAATCAGCATGGCCCAAAATCACGCAATCATTAGTGGCGAATAAAGTTTCCTTTAGTTCGCCAAAAACATTATAAACCCTTGCCAAGACCTGCTTCTTTTTTACCACTTGCCCCGGCTTGACTATAAAACGGATAATGCCGGAAGTAGAGACAACCGGCTGGTGGGAGTATTTTAAAATTTTATTTCTTAATTTTGGCGGTATGGAGAAGCCAAGGTTGTTGTCGGATTCCTTGCTCATACCCAATTCTTTTAGTAATTTGAAAATAGACTTAACTCCCTCGGCGACGATTTTTTCGTCAATAGTGTAGGCGCCACCCAGCTCAATAGTCAGGGCCGGTATATTTTCTCTAATCAAGCTTCCAGAGAGAGTTTTTTTTAAAATTTTGTCTTCTTCCGGATCTTTGCCCTCATCAATAACCAAAAAACCAGTATGCAAGCTTAATTTTTTTGTTTTTTCGTAAGCTTCTCTATACTTATTCCCCGGGTAGGGATCGATGATGGTGTAAGGGATCGACTGAAGCCAGTCGTTGTGCAGATCCAAAACCAAGTTGGGCTTGGTTTTTAAAATAGTGGTAAAAATTTTGTCGGTAATCCTTTCAACCAGAGAGCCATTTTTATCGCCGGGAAAAGAGCGGTTCAAGTCTTCTTGCACCACTCCCAGATTGCGAGAAACCATTTCAAAGCCCACCGGGTTCATTAAAGGAAAAGCAAAAAGAGATCCCCTGAGCAGCGGTCTGTTTTTTATTTTTTTGAAAACTTCCTGAATAACAGCGATGCCGCCCACTTCGTCTCCATGAATGCAACCGGTAAGCCAGACAACCGGTCCGGGATTTTTGCTTTTGGCCGACATTAAAGCCAGGCGCCTGTAAGATAAATCGGAGCCAGTTAGTATTTTAATAAAAGAATGGTTTATTTTTTGCTTAGTTTTTTTCATAAGATTTGTCTTTAATAGTAGCATTTTTTGCTATTTTTGTCCAGAACTTCAGCTAAAGTTGAAAAAAACAAATTTTTATGGTAATTTTAAAAACATAACGGTTAATTTTACTATGTCTACTTATAAAGAGTTTTTAGATGGTGACGGTGAAAAGAAGTGGCAAGACTATTGGGAGCAAAAAAAATTATTTGCGGCCAATGATTTTGACGACCGGCCCAAGTATTATGCCTTGATAGAATTTCCTTATCCTTCGGCCGAGGGTTTGCACGTAGGTCATCCGCGCAGTTATACCGCGCTTGATATTGTGGCTAGAAAAAGACGGATGCAGGGTTTTAATGTGCTATACCCAATTGGTTTTGACGCTTTTGGACTACCGGCAGAAAATTTTGCTATCAAAACCGGGACCCATCCGAAAATTCAAACCGATAAGAATATCGACAATTACCGTCGACAACTCAAATCGATCGGTTTTTCTTTTGATTGGGACAGGGAAGTCAATACGACCGATCCCAAGTATTACAAATGGACGCAGTGGATTTTTTTACAGCTGTTCAAACACGGCTTGGCTTACAAAGCGGAAGTGCCGATTAATTTTTGTACCTCTTGCAAGGTAGGTTTAGCAAATGAGGAAGTGGTGGGTGGTAATTGCGAACGTTGTGGCGGTGAGGTGGTCAAAAAGATTAAAAGCCAGTGGATGCTAAAAATCACCGACTATGCCCAGCGGTTGGACAAAGATTTAGACCAGGTAGATTTTTTGGAAAAAATAAAAATTCAGCAACGGAATTGGATTGGCAAGAGCGAAGGAGCGGAAGTTGATTTTGCAATTAGTGGTAGTGAGGAAAAAATAAAAGTCTATACTACTCGGCCGGACACTTTGTTTGGCGCGACCTACATGGTGCTTTCTCCAGAGCACGAGCTGGTACAAAAATTAAAGGATAAAATTAGCAATTTTCAGGAGGTCGAAAATTATCTTAGTGAGGCGGCCAAGAAATCTGATTTGGAACGCACTGAACTCAACAAAGAAAAAACCGGCGTGGAGTTAAAAGGAATTAAGGCGATAAACCCAGTTAATAATGAAGAGATTCCGATTTGGATTTCCGACTATGTGTTGGCCGGTTATGGCACGGGAGCGATTATGGCTGTGCCGGCACATGATGAGAGAGACTTTTTATTTGCTTTGAAATATAATTTGCCGATTATCCAAGTTGTTGAATCATCAGATAAACAAGATGTTATTAATATTAATATTCATGATGATGATCGGAGCGACACGGTTGAAAAACTAAGATTGTTGGCAATAGATAGTGAGCCAGTGGCACCGACTATACGGCGGTATCATTTTTCCACTGAAAAACTAAATTCTTTAATGGATATTTTAAAAGGTAATAAGGTGGGGAAAGAAGATGATTATAAGTTGATAAAAAAAGCAGTTAATTTTACTTTATATACAATCGAAGATAAGACGGAGATCGTTTTTACAAAAATATTTACCGGTGATGGAGTACATATAAATTCTGATTTTTTAAACGGCTTGGGTCTGACAGATTCCCTGGCCGAGATTATAAATTGGTTGGAAAAAAATAAATGTGGTAAAGGCGCTACTATTTACAAACTGCGTGACTGGGTATTTTCTCGCCAGCGTTATTGGGGCGAACCGATTCCTTTGGTCTTTTGCGAAAACTGCAAGAACAAGAAACAGAAGGCGTTGCTAATTCACGGTTTTGAGGGCACGGGTGATGGCAATTGGTTTGCTTGGATTAAACAAGAATTAGAGAAAGCTGGTTTTGAGGTATTCAACCCGACGATGACCACCTCGGAGCATCCGGTGTTGGAGCAATGGTTTGAGGAATTAATGCCGTTTGTCGAGCAGATGGGCGAAGATGATATCATCGTCGGTCACAGCTTGGGCGCTAAGGCGGCTTTGCATTTGATAGAGAAAGCGGGCAAGAAGTTTAAGGCCTTGTATTTAGTGGCGCCGGTGCTAAATGCGGCTTCTGACAAGGAATATGATTTATTATCTGAAAAATGGCAGGGCTCGGACATTGATTTATTAAAAAAGTTTTCTTCGGAGCCGTATGATTTCAGAAAGATCAGTGATTTAGTAGAAAGTAAAAATGTTATTTTTTCCGATGATGATCCGTATATAAGAGTTGAGTCAAAAAATATTTTGCCGGCTGGTTGGAATAGACAAGTGTGGAATGGTTTTGGGCATTTTCAGAATAAAGAGATTTCCGAGTTGTTAAATTTAATTTCCAAGAGCAAAAATACCGGCTGGGTGGCTTTGCCGGAAATAGAGTTGCCGTTGGTTTTGCCGGAAATAAAAGAATTTCAGGCTGGCGACGACGGCGAGTCGCCATTATCCAAAGAAACAAAATGGGTGGCAACCACTTGTCTGAAGTGTGGCGGATCGGCCAAGCGGGAGACCGACACTATGCCACAATGGGCGGGCAGCTCTTGGTATTTTTTGCGCTACATCGATCCGCAAAATAATGTGGCTTTTGCCGATGAGAAAAAGCTTAGTTATTGGACACCAATAGATTGGTATAATGGCGGCATGGAGCATACGACCCTACATTTGTTGTATTCTAGATTTTGGCACAAATTCTTGTTCGACTTAGGATATGCGCCGACAGCTGAGCCTTATGCCAAGCGTACTAGTCACGGCATGGTTTTGGGCGAGGGTAGCGAGAAGATGAGTAAGAGCCGCGGCAATGTGGTCAATCCTGATCAGGTGATCAAGGATTGTGGCGCCGATACTCTAAGAATGTATGAGATGTTCATGGGCCCATTTGATCAGGCGATTCCCTGGGACACTAAGGGCGTGCTGGGCGTGAGAAGGTTTTTAGAAAAAGTGTGGTTGTTTTTTGGCGATGAGAAAAATATTACTAAAGAGGCTGATGAGGAGCTAGAAAGAGTGTTAAATAAAACAATTAAAAAAGTAGGCGAGGATATTGAGACGATGCATTTTAATACCGCTGTTTCAGCGATGATGATTCTCGTCAATAAAATAACGGAGAAGAAGTCGGCGACTAAAGAAATTTTGGAAAAATTTCTGATAATATTGTCGCCATTTGCACCGCATTTGACGGAAGAACTGTGGGGCCGACTAGGACATCAGAATAGTATCGCTTTGGAAAAGTGGCCGGCTTATGACAAAGTGTTAATAAAAGATGAGCAAGTGGAAATAGTGGTGCAAGTCAATGGTAAGGTAAGAGCTAAAATTTTGGTGTCGGCCGATATTTCGGAGGGTGAAGTAGTGGAGTTGGCTGGGCAGAATGAGAATGTTAAAAAATATTTGGAAGGGCAGCAAATTAAGAAAACGGTCTTTGTGCCGGGCAAATTGATTAGTTTTGTGGTTTAAAATTAAATTTTTTAAAAATAAAGCGCGTTTGCCATCCTCCGGTGGCAAACGCGCGTTTAAGTTTATAGTACAGGTTGGGTAAAGAGCTGGTCAGAACCGAAGCAGGAACTGAAGCTGGCCTTGATCTGGCGTCTTCGGCTCCAGCGACCAGTAGTAGCCGGCCTTGACTGACACGATGTCCCGATAGAGGAAGACCTCTGCGGTGGCCCCGATGCTGGTGTCGGTTTTGTCCGGGCTGTTTCTGGCTACCTCGGCAGAAGTCACCTGGCCGTTCTTGCCGACGGAGGTCACGATTTCCGTCCAGTACTTGGGCAGCTGTCGGTTATACATCGCGATTCCAGACAGTTTGGCTTGGCCGTCAAACAGCTCGCGGCCAAGCAGTAGGTAGCCGCCGACTTGATTGCTGATGTGGTCGTCGCTGTAGTTGGAGCCGTCCACCTCTACGCGGCAGAACCAGGGCTTGGGTCGCCACTCGAGGAAGCCGCCAAGTTTCAGGAAGTCGTCGCAGACCTGTCCGGTGATGCCCAAGCAGCCTTGATCCAGTTTGCGTTTGAGCATGAATGACGACTCCAGGCGATCAAACAGCTTGGAGCTGTCGAAGGCCTCACCTGATCGGCCGGTGACATCCCATAGCGCGGTCCAGACATCGCTTTCCCAGCGTAGTTGGACACCAGGAGCGTAGCTGCTGAAGGGGATCGAGGCGGGAAAGAAGGGCAAGTCCCACTTGAATGGTCCGATGATGGGGTTGCCGAAGCCGCAGGCTAGCGTAAAAAGTCCGCCGCGTAGTTTCAGCCGGCCATCAAAGCCGATTGGCGTTTCCAGCCAGGCTTCGCGCAACCAATTGCCGCTGGTGTCTTCCTGCAAGTCGGCTAGCTCCAGTACCAGGCCGAAGGCCATCTGGCGGCCTTGGAGCTTGGTGTTGATGCGGGTCATCTGCCAAACAGCGTCGGTGGCGTTGTCTTGTAGTTTGATGACCCCGCTAGTCCAGCCCCAGGTGGTCCAGGTCCAGTCGTCGTCCAGTTGAACGGGCGGAATCAGCCGGAGCTGTTCGGGCAGGTTCTGGGTTGGCGCTTTGGCGGCTTCCTCGGCCCAGACCGGTAGGGTTATTGTAACTGCCAAGATCGAAATCATTCTCACGTACTTCATGGCGCTTCTCCTTCTTTGGTTAAGGCTCGAGCTATAACTCTAACAACCCTCTGAGCCAGCATATATTCTGAGCAGCTAACCCAGAGGCTATCGGCAACGATGATGTTACTGCCATTTCCGACCAGCTGGAAGCTTAGTTGTATTCCTCCGTGCTGATATTGCGAGGTGCCAGTTATCAGCTTGGCATTCACTGGCAAGGTTGTACGGTTTTCCCAGAGATCATTGGCCTCTTTGTCGTTGAGGTAGGAGACTTCGGCGTTGGCCTCTCTCAACTGATTGATGATTGCTGTCTCGACAGCTTTCGCCGTCTCATGTTGCGGGTCGCTCTCATTGCTGGCTCGGATTACCACCAAGAACTGCTGACCCTTTAGAGCGGCGAGTTGGCGTTCTTCTATTCTGGCCTGCTGGCAGTGGGCTTCATACAGGCAGTAGGCCAAATACCCGATACCCACCACAGCCGCGCTGGCTAGGATAGCGCCCAGTGTCGCAGCACTACCTAGCAGCATCCATTTGTATTTCTGGTTCATGATTCTGTCTCTCCCTCGGGTTTTCAAGGTTCGCACCCTAGTTGTCTTTCCGAGACAAGTTTACCGCCATGGTAAACGGCTAATTCTAACAAGGCGATAAAAAACTGTCAATCTGTTGACGAAAATCGACAACTATGATATATTGAGTATAGAAAATTTTAAATTAGATCTATGTTGCAAGATATCCTAAAAAATTTAGACATTCCTGAAACCACTAGTCGGGTTTATCTTCGGCTTTTGGAAAACGGCGCCAGTTCCGCCCGGCAACTGGCGGAAAATCTTAATATTCCCAGGCCGTCAATTTATGACAATTTAAGAGTTTTAATTAGCTTAGGACTGGTGACGGAAATTGACCAAGAAAATAAAAAGTTATTCAAAGTAGATGATATAAAAAACCTCTCACATTTACTGATTGGCAAAATTTCTAATTTGCAAAAGCAGGAGAAGGAGCTTAAAGGAATTATTCCCAAACTAAGTGTTTCCAACGATTATTTTGAACCAAAAATTAAATTCTATAGCGGGCCGGACGGCGTACGGCGAGCGGTTAATGATATTTTGTGGTATGAAGATATTATAACTTTGTGCACCTGGCCTATCAGTGAAATGCTCGAGGTCTTGGGCGCGGATTGGCTGGCCGAGCATAATAAAAAAAGAATCCGCAAAAAAATTGCTCTGCGCACCATTTGGCCATCAGATAAAGCTGTTAAATTCAAGCAGTATCCTTTTTTGGGTGTCGGCAAGGAGTTCTTGCGCGAGATTCGACTGGCGCCCAAGGGCATGAGTTGGAATATGGGTTATTGGCTTTACGCCGACAAGGTTTCTTTTATTTCTTCGCGTAAAGAGAGTTTTGGTTTTACAGTCACCAGTCGCGATTTTACCGAGCTGATAAAATCGCAGTTTGAACTGGTCTGGCCGCTGTGCAAAAAAGTGGTGGTCGACCCCAAAGACACAGCCTCGTTTTTGAAATATATCTAAAACTTTATTTTTCAGACCGGTTTTGCTATAATTCATCTCAATATTAATAAATTAAAAAAATCTATGAAAAAAGGGTTGATAATTTTGGTTGTCGTAATTGTCGTGTTGGTGGCGGTAGTCGGCTATTTGTGGTCGGCTTACAATAAAATGGTTGTCGCCAACGAATCAATCGACGGCCAGTGGGCGCAAGTAGAGACACAATATCAAAGGCGTTTGGATTTGATTCCTAATTTAGTGGAATCGGTCAAGGGCATTATGACTCAAGAACAGCAAGTTTTCGGCGATTTGGCCGAGGCCAGGACCAAATATGCCGGCGCGGTGACTGTAGATCAAAAGGCGGCGGCGGCCACTCAAGTGGAAAGCGCTTTGGGACGACTGCTGGTGATAGTGGAAAATTACCCGCAGCTCAAATCGGCAGAAAATGTGCAAACACTGATGGTTCAGCTGGAGGGGACGGAAAATCGGGTGAGCGTGGAGCGTGGACGATTCAATGATTTGGTAAAAAATTACAACATCTTAATCAAACGTATTCCAGAAAAATGGCTGGCCGGCATGTTCGGTTTTGGCGAGCGGCAATATTTTGAAGCAGCAGCCGGCGCCGAGAATGCGCCAAGCGTAAACTTAAATATCAATCAATAATAAAGAAGCTTTAAAGCCGTAGCCGCGCTACGGCTTTAACTTTAGCTTATGCAAAAAGTATTTCTAAGAATAGGTTTAGTAGCTGTGATTTTGGCCTTTTTAACTTTGCCGGCCAAGGCCTATTATGATTTGGGCCGGCCGGCGGGATATGTTAATGATTACGCCGGAGTTTTAAGCGCGGCCGACAAAACGGCGCTGGAAAACAAATTGACGCAGTTCGAAGCGGATTCTTCCAATGAGATTGCCATAGCGACAATCAAGTCGCTCCAAGGCGATACGATAGAGAATTTTGCGGTGAAGTTATTCGAGTCTTGGAAGATCGGCAAAGAAGACAAGGATAACGGCGTCTTAATTTTGGTGGCGGTAGAGGACAGAAAAATGCGGGTTGAAGTTGGCTATGGCCTGGAAGGAGCGCTGACCGACGCCCAAAGTTATTGGGTAATCAACAACGTCATGAAGCCGGCTTTCAGAGAAAGTAACTATTACGGAGGTCTTAATGGAGCCGTAGATAAAATAGTTGACGCCACCAAGGGCGAATATGTACCCAGCGAAACTCCAAAAAATTCTGAAGAGGGGGGTTTGTTAAATATCGTTTTTGGCTTGATCTGGCCTTTCGCTTTTATTTTGATATTTTTAGCCAGTATTTTGTCGAGGAGCAAATCGTGGTGGGCCGGAGGAATAATTGGCTTAGTTATAGGGGTGGTGGTCGGATTGTTCGTCGGTTTCATTTGGGGTGTGGTTGGCGTTTTGATCCTGACGCCCCTGGGCCTGTTGTTTGATTTTTTTGTTTCCAAACAATATCAAAAGGGCAAAGCTTCGGGACATTATCCCTGGTGGATTGGGGGGCGCGGCGGATTTGGCGGCGGCGGTAGCGGCGGCGGCGGTTTTGGCGGATTTGGCGGCGGCAGTTCGGGTGGTGGCGGAGCGAGCGGTGGGTGGTAAAAAATATGGAAAACAAATACAAAGGCGTAATAATAGAAGAAAGCCTAGAAGACAAAACTGTTTTAGGAAGTGTCAGTATTTTGGATACGAAAATAGAAGAAGTAACTAAAAAACATAGAACTCCATGGGTTACTAAGTGGACTTTGCACACTGTAGAAATACCCGAGGATAGAGTTGAGATTATTACAGGACAAATCAGTGAATCTTTAGATAAAAACCACGCCTGGTATGCCGATTTTAAAAATAGAGAGCATCATTACATTGTTTTCCGTGGTAAGGTTTTCTTTGTTGACCGATACAGTAAAGAACAATATGACGAGGCAAAGAAATATGGAATTTCATTGGGTATTCCGGAATATCAGGTTGATTTTCATCCAGAGGTGAAAGAGTGGGAGAGATAGGGTTTACATAATTATTTAGATCAAATACTACGGAGACGCGTGCAAGCGCGTCCCTGTATTTTTTGGCTGATTTTTGCTATAATTTATCCTGTTAGACAAAATTTTAAATTTTTTATTTGTCTTGCAATATGTATGTATTATGTCTATATTTTGGAATCTATAAAAGATAAAAAATTCTATACTGGCTTTACTAAAAATTTAAAATTTAGATTTGAGCAACATCAAAAAGGATTGGTTGACTCTACTAAGAATAGGAAACCGTTTAAATTAATTTACTATGAGGCTTGTCTTAACCAGCAGGATGCTACTAGGAGAGAAAAGTACCTAAAAACGATTTATGGCAAAAGATACCTCAAGAATCGGCTCGAATCTTATCTAACAGGATGAATTAATGAAAGTAATTTTTGGAGAAAGCTTGGGTCAGGAAAAGTGGGACGAATTTATCAAAAATAATTCGTCTGATTTTGGTTTATTGCAATCAGCTGGTTGGGCTAAGTTTCAGAGAAGCTTGGGCCGGCAAGTTTTTCAGTTAGCAGCGGCCGATGAACAGCAAAATATTTTGGCCGTAGCATTAATAATTAAGCAGAAGCTACCACTAGGAAAAAGTTATTTTTATATTCCACGTGGGCCAGTTGTGGTTGTCATTGCGAGCGAAGCGAAGCAATCCCAAGTAATAATGGATAACACGGGATCGCCACCTGTCTCGCATGCCTTTGGCAAAGCCTTCGGCGACGCCAGGCCGAGCCTAGGCGGACGGTCGCTATCGCTTCCTCGCGATGACATTTTGAGTAGTTTGTTTTCTGAAATTGAGAATTTGGCTAAAAAAGAAAAAGCGATTTTTTTAAGATTGGATCCGGCCTGGGAAAACAGCGAGGCCAGTCTGAATTATTTTAAAAAGCAAAAATTAAAATTTTCCGGACAGGTTCAGCCAAAACAAACACTAATTTTAGACTTAACCAAATCAGAAGAAGAATTATTGGCGCAAATGAAACCAAAAACCCGCTATAATATCAAAGTGGCGCAAAAGCATTGTTTAAAAATTGACGAAGGTGAGCATTATTTTGAAAATTTTTGGCAATTAATGAAAAAAACTGCCAAACGCGACAACTTTTCGACTCATAGCAGAGAGTATTACTATAAAATGGTCGAAAACCTAGCGTCGGATAAAGTTGTCAGACTAGTGGTGGCCAAAGACGGCGACAGAGTTATCGCCGCTAATCTAATGGTAGCTTTCGGCTACTGGTGCGTTTATTTGCACGGCGCTTCCGATTATGGCTCTCGGGAAAAAATGGCGCCCTATTTGTTGCAGTGGGAGGCGATTTTATCGGCCAAAGCCAAAAACAAAAAATATTATGATTTTTGGGGCGTGGACGAAGACAGCTGGCCGGGGGTGACGCGGTTTAAGACCGGTTTTGCTCTTAAACAGGGTTTCACCCAATATGTTGGCAGCTGGGATTTAGTGTATAATAAAAGGTGGTATGGTCTATACCGGGCTCTGAAAAAAATAAAAAGCTAGACTTTTATGGCCGATAAAATTAGAGATTTAATTTTATCTTGTTTCCCCCGCCAGCTTAACCGGCAGATCAAGGAGTTGTATCTTTCTTCGATAATTTTGGTCTTCGCCGAGTCGATGGTTATCATCTTCGAGCCGGTTTTTTTGTACACTATTTTTTTTAAGTCCCACGGATTTAAAGGCTCGTTGCAACTCTTGTTGTGTTTTTATCTGGTGATTTATCTGCTTTATTTCGCCGTCTTGCCTTTGGGGGCTCGTTTTGCCAAGCGTTTTGGCTACGAATCTTCCATTGCTTTGGGAGTTTTTTTTACGGCGTTGCTTTACGGCAGCTTGTTTATGATCAGTAAATTTTTCTGGCCCTTTACAGTTCTGACCATAATTTTTTATGTTTTGGCTAAAATGTTTTATTGGCCGGCCTATCACGCCAATTTTGCCCGCTTTTCGGCTTCGGGCCAACGCGGTCGACAAATTAGCAATTTGGCCATTTTGGAAACCATAGTTTGCATCGTCGGTCCGCTACTGGGCGGCTTGATTCTGAAATTTTTCGGCTTTGAGTTTTTGTTTATTATCGCCTGCGCCTTGATAATTATTTCCAACATTCCCCTACTTATCACCAGGGAACAATTCGAGCCGAAACCTTTCGAGTATTTTAAAGTCTATAAAGATTTATTTTCTCGGGAAAGAAGAAAAAAGTTTTTTTCCCTGTGGGGCTATGGCGAAGAATTCATCACCATGGTCGTTTGGCCAGTGTTTATTTTCACAGTGGTTAAAGATTTCTTAGGCTTGGGCGCTTTGACGGCTTTTTCTTTGTTTTTAACCACCATTGTCTTTTTATTCATCGGCAGAATCACCGATCGACAAGAAGGCCGGCTAGTTATGCGCTACGGCACAATTTTCTATTCTTTTAGCTGGCTGTTGCGCCTGATCTCTCGGGGTGTTTTGGGAGTTTTTTTAATTGACAGCTATTCCCGATTGGCCAAGCAATCAATCTCAGTGCCCACGGTGGCCTTGACTTATTCCAAGGCGACACGAAAAGATTCGTCGGTGATGGGGACAATAGTTTTTTTTGAGATGTCTCTGGTGGTTGGCAAAATCGTTACCATGTTGGCGGCCTTAGTCTTGTTGCAAATCTTTACTCCAGGCTGGAACTCGATGTTTATTCTGGCCGGACTGATGACTTTACTTTATTTACTTTTTTAATTTATGAAAAGATTGGATTTTTTGGATTATTGGCGCGGTTGGGCGATAGTGCTGATGGTTTTCAATCATACGGCTCGCTGGTGGCTTGAATCAGCGACGCTGGGAGCCCTTCAGGAACGGGTGGTTTATTTTACAGTGACTCTGGCAGCGCCATTTTTTTTGTTTTTAGTCGGTTTTTCTTTGGCCTTATCTTTTTTTAGAGCCAGAGAGGCAAAACGGCTGCCGTCGGCAAAAATTGTGGTCAAATATTTAAAAAGAGGTTTATTTATCATTATTTTGGGCTATGTTTTTAATTTTTTAATTTTGACCAGCCAAAATTCGATTCTGCGTGGCCAGGTTTTGCAAGCGATAGGCTCGACCATTATTCTGGCCATACCTTTTTTATTTTTGAGCCAGAAAAAATTTTTTCAGTTTGTTTTTTTGGCGCTGGCCTTGGCCATTGTCTTTTTTGGGCCGATAGCCTTTAGTCTCTCGGTCTCGGCGCCACTACTGGAAAAAATAAATTGGTTTTTTACAGCCTTCCCCCTGATTCCTTGGTTTGGTTTTGCGCTGCTGGGCCTGGTTTTGGGCCGTATTTTTTTGGAGCTTCGAGATAATCAAAAAAAACTGGCCTGGTTTTTTGGTGTTCTGGGTTTTTTGGGAGTAATTGGTTTGGCCATAGCGTTTGTCGGTAAAGAATTATTTTTGGATGGTTACTTTTTCGCTTTCGGCCATGATTTTGTCGTCAACGCCTGGTGGGCACCAAAGGGATTGACGGTCTTTTGGGTTTTGGGAATGATTTTTATATTCTTGGTCGGGTGTTATTTTTTGGATCAATTCGGGAAATGGCGAATAACTTGGCTGAAAAATTTAGGCCAGACGGCTTTAATGATTTATTTTGCGCATCATTTGATCGGTTTGGATTTATTAAGCTACGTTTTTAATTTTAAACTGGCAACACCCGTTGGTTATTTTTGCGCCAGTCTGGTTTTTTTGGTGATACTGGTATTCTCAAGCGGGTGTTGGCTTGAACTAATTAATTATCTTAAAAAAAAGTTTGACTATCGCCGAAGCTAAATCAATCAGCGCCAGAATCGGCTTGTCTCCCAGCAGAGCCAAAGGCCAAAATTTTTTGGTCGACCAAAATATTATCGACAGGATAATTAAGTCGGCCGATCTTGGCAAAGCCGAGACGGTTTTGGAGGTTGGGCCGGGTTTTGGCGTTTTGACCAGAGAGCTGGTCAAAGAGGCGGGCCAGGTGGTGGCGGTGGAACTGGACAAAAAACTTTTTGATTTTTTGCAGAAAGAATTGGGGCAAAATAAAAATTTAAAACTGCTTAACGCCGATATTTTGAAAAACGATCCAGGGGCAATGGGTTTGTCGGCGTTTGGCTATCGGGTGGTGGCCAACCTGCCTTACAATATCACTTCCTTTTTTTTGCGGCGATTTTTGGAAAGCCCGACCAAGCCCCGTGAAATGATGCTAATGGTGCAAAAAGAAGTGGCTCAAAGGCTTATGGCCAAACCAGGGAAAAACAATTTACTTTCTCTCTCGGTGCAATTCTATGGCGAGAGTCAAATTTTATTTGAAGTCAAAAAAGAATCTTTTTGGCCCGAGCCGCAAGTGGATTCGGCAGTGATTAAAATAAAATTAAAAAAAGATTTGCCAGAAATTGACGCCAAATATTTTTTCAGGGTTTTGAGGGTCGGTTTTTCGGCCAAAAGGAAGCAGTTACAGAACAATTTAGCGGCCGGTTTTTGTCTAAAAAACTCTAAAATTAGAGAAATTTTGGCTGCTATTGGGTTGGAAGAAAAAATCAGGGCGCAGGAGCTCGCTTTAGACAAGTGGCTCAATTTGGCTAACCAATTAAAAGATCAGATTTTGCTGAAATAAAAAAGTAAAAAAAGTAAAAAGAGGTATTGGGTGTTTTTTAGTTTTTTATGTTATAATATAAATAGTACCTTTCCTCTTTTTTGTGTTATACTATTAGTAATCGGATATATTTATTCACAACCAAATGGAAGGCGACCGACAGGAGGAGTCAATTTTGAGCGATAACTCGGATTTAGAGTTAAAATCCCCATACAAAAGGGGTAATTTTTCTGTTGTTGGCCGCTCAAAACCAGAAAAAATTATTTCGGTAGCGGTGGTGGTGATGATTTTGGTGGCACTTTTTTTTGCCTATTACCAGCTGGCTAGCAGTTTTAAGAAGCCTTTTGTTAATTTTAGTCAGTTGGCGGCTAGTAGTAATACTTCCTGTTCTGACGGCAGTTGCTCTGGAGAGAATTCGGCCTCGGAAGAAGAACTAAAAAATACTGACACAGACGGAGACGGCCTTTCTGATTATGATGAGCTAAACGTTTATAAGACCAGCCCCTACCTAGAGGATACCGATAGCGACGGCACCAGCGATAAACAGGAAGTGCAGTTGGGGTACGACCCAAACTGTCCCGGTAAGAACCCTTGTTTTGGCTTCAATTTTGATGCTGTCAGCCAAGCCGCTTCGACCACGGCGCCGTCTTTTCAGATCATGCCTAGCACCCCAGTTCAGCAAATAACTCCTGATTTTTTGCGTCAGCAGCTGAAAGCCAGCGGCGCTACCGAAGAACAATTAGCCCAGTTTAGCGATGCCGAGCTTTTGGCCATGTATGAGGAATATGTGGCCGAAACGGGGAGCCAGAATACCCAAGCGGGACAGGCCGGCAGTCAGACAAATTCTGGCGGCACTGGCACCAATAATTCTTTGCAGCCTAGCGGCAATATCGATTTAAGCCAGCTTAATGTGCAGTCGGTAGACGATCTTAAAAAATTAACAGGGGCGCAAATCAGACAACTAATGATTCAGCAGGGCGCGCCGGCCGAGACCTTGTCCCAAGTCAGCGACGACAAGCTTAAGGAAATGTTCTTGGCGCAGCTGGAGAGTAAATTAAGCGAGACAAATACTAATAAATAATTTTTTGAAGATAAATTTGCCATGAATCCAGGAGAAGGAACAAAAAAGATAACGAAAAATCTATTTAACAAGGTGATAGTGGTTGGTTTTTTGTTAAGTTTTTTTATTCCAGCTTTGGTTATAGCGCAGGAGGTTGTTCCAGGAATTAGCGGCGTTAATGTGGCGGATGTGCACGATGAAAATGCTTTTAGGGTGGCTACGGAAGGAGGGGGAGATGCTGTGATTACTTGCAATAATTTTGTCGCTGGCGGTTTGGCAACATCCGGAGATATAGCCGCTTTAATTAAATGTATAGAAAGCGGGACTAAGGCGCAAAACAAAACGGTTGACAAGAATACCCTCAAGCAACTCAAGGCCTTGGAACAAAAGCAGCAGCGTGAAGAATTGTTCAGTAAAATGAAGGATGAGCTGAAAAAGAGCATGGCCGGCGCTTTTAAGACCATGCTACGGCAATTTTCCAAACAATTGGCTTATGACACGGCCGTTTGGGTAGCTTCTGGCGGCAAGGGGCAACAGCCGCTGTTTATGACCGAGGGTATCGGCGCTTATTTGCGAAATCAGCTAGATAATGCCCTGGGTGTGTTTTTGGACGAACTGGGCCGCTATTATGGCGTGGATGTCTGTACGCCAAATTTCCAGATTAGAGCGCTCCTGCCCGGTTATTTGGGCAGACCACAGGTGAGTGTTCGCTGTTCTTTTACTAAAATGATCAGTAATTGGCAGAGTGCGGCCCAAAATGCCAGCTTTGCCGTGGAGTACAGAAGATTTTTGAGGCCAGGAGAAAATGATATTTCTTCGCTACTAATGATTAAAACCGGTTTGAGCAACAAACTAGACCAAGAATTAAGAGATAGCGTTTTAAATGTTTTATCGAAAGATGGCTGGAAGGATGTTAAAGATTTTGCCGGCTGGGTTTTGACTCCGGGCACCATGGTGCGCAAGGCCACCGAAAACGCCATTGATCCCCAAAATACTTCGATAGCGGACTACACCTATACCGATACACTCTGGGATTTTATCGAAACTTTTTTGAACACGCTGACGGGAAAACTCTTAGAAAATTTAATGACTGGCTTTTTCAGCTCCGGCGGCAATACCCAAAATTTCACTACCGGTAATTCAAGCTCCAGTTTATTTAATCCTTTGGCGCAACCGTTTAGCGAGGGCCAAGAAGGAGCACAGGAAAGATTTCTGAGTCTGGTGGAGGGAAGTTTGCAGGTGGGCGGTGTTTACGATATTTTGAACAAACTGACCCAATGCCTGGATTCCAGTAAAAGCAATTTAGGGCCGACAGACTGTGTTATTGATCAGGCCCTGGCTCAAGCCATAAGAGAAAAAAAATTAGTCAAAGATTTATCCGCGGATATTTTAAATCGTCAGTTCGCTCCCTCTATCTCGGCCAACATCAATCCGCAGACAGTTTTTACCTTAAGAAATATTGTTATCTTGAGAAAATATCGAATCGTGCCTGTTGGCTGGGAAGTCGCCGCCAAACTGGTCAATGAAAAAGCCAAACAAATTTATACTTTGCGTCAGTTGATGGAGTGTTATAACGGCTGTGATCGTTTTGGCAAAGAAGAGGATTTTTGCGGCAATCCGGCCGTGGAAGACACCAGTAGCTGGTGCCGAGGACTGGTTGATCCCAACTGGGTCTTAAAGGCGCCGGAACTATTCTGCCGGCGGGAAGGATACGGGATCGAAAGCGGCGCCATTGATTCCCAGAACAGTGTCAGTCGGGATAAATATTGCGCCGACGAACAGCAATGCATCAAAGAAGATGAAAAAGGCAATTGTTTGGCCTATGGTTATTGCACCAAAGAACGCCGGACTTGGGATTTTAATTCTTCCACCTGCGACCCGAAATTCAACACTTGCTTTAATTTTAAATCGCGAACGGGAGCTGCCAACGCTTATTTGGCCAACACCCTTGATTATAGGGATTGCGACGCTCAAGTGGCTGGTTGTCGTTGGCTGGCTACGGCTTTGAATCCGGTTAGTAATTATTGGTTGAATCTAACCTATAAAACGAACGAGCTGGGCAAACCCAAGGAAGTCTTAAAGACCTGCAATAATCCTCTGGGTTGCGAGGTGACGGGAGCCAGCGCAGCTGCCGCTGTGACTTATGGCCACAACATTAGCCCCGATGCCAAAACGATCCTTTCCCAGCCCTGCAATAAAAGCGCCGGCTGTTCTTACGAAACCAGTAAGTGCACCATTCCTAACGGTGGCGTCACTTGTTCGCCAATAAAAGCAGCTTGTGACGGCCAAAATAATATTTTGGCCGGTTATAATGGCAATTTTGCCAAATGCGCCTCTTGGAATGCGGAAAAGTGGGAAGAGGGCTGGGGCGGCTCGGAGAATAATCACCACGCTTGCGTTACTGGTGTTGGCGTGACCGGCAGTGGCATCAAAGACGACAAGGCCCTGGCCAGCTATACCCTGGGCCAGCAGGTAAGCTCGGCCTTAAGAGACATCTCGGTTGAGCCAAATAAAAAATACATTCTGACTTTTGAAGCCAAGAAAAGCGCTCTGGATGCTTATGGTGGAGTTACTAGGGGTTCGGTTGCTGTCAAAGTGGAGTTTACCGATACCAGCGGCAAGAAGACCGATCAAGGAGTTGTCTTGGCGGCCGATGATTTGAGCGATACTGGTTATCGGACTTTTACTATTGGCAATATCAATAACGGTAATAATGACAAGTTTACCATCAAAGTGACGACCAACGCCGGTTCTTATGGCAGTTTCTATTTTGATGAATTTATTTTGCGGGAGGTGACGGAGAACTGTTTTGAGACCAACCTGGTTTTGACTAATGGCGTTCAAACGGAAGACGACAGCAACAAGGAAATTTATTTTGACCGCGACATTCAGTCTTGCGACGCCAAAGACGAGGGCTGTAGCCAATTTATTCGCACCAAGGCCGGGTTGGGCAGCAACTTAATACCCAACAGCGGTTTTGAGATTGATGCTGGTGGCGATAATAAACCGGATGGCTGGGTAGAGAGAGGGCTGACCAATATTAGTCTGGACACCAACGATAAATATAAAGCCAAGATAGTTTATAGCGCCGAAGGATATGATAAATATCCACTGATACCGGTAGAGGCCGGCGAATATTATGCCATTTCCTTTGATGCCGCTCAAGCTATTAGTGGCAACAATGACGAAGCTGATTTGGAAATGATTTTTTTGAACAAGGAAGCGGACGCGATTATTGGGGCAACCGGTATAAAAATCGACAAGACAAATTGCGCCCAGACCGGAGACAACACCATTACTTTGAGAAATTTGCCTGCAAATATGAATATGCAGAGGCAGTCTTGCTACTTTTTGGTGCCGGCCGGGGCCAGAGTTATGGGTTATAAGCTGTTTTCGGCCACCGCCAGTGGAGTTAATTTTATTGACAACATAAAATTGGAAAAAATAAATTATTTCAGCTTGAACGCCTCGGTTTATACACCCTATACGCCTTCGGAACGACCAGTAAGCCAGTTGGCTTTTGTCAAAAAGGCTCCTGCTTATTACGGCTGTTATAAAACCGGCAGTCTTTGGCCGCAGAGCGAGACTGAATTGGAAAGAGTTTTGCTTGGCCGCAGTGCGGCCTGCGCTAATTTTGCCAGCGTTTGTATCAGAGATGAAGTTGGTTGCGAACGTTATAGTCCGCTAAATAAGGATCCGGCAGTGCCGGGCAAAATCAACGCGCTTAATATCTGCCCGGCGGAGTGTGTCGGCTACCAGCTGTATCGCAAAGAGAAAACTTATTTCGAAAGCGTAAGCTACGAAAAATTCATTGCCGACAAAAAACCGCAGTATTGCTCGGCCGCTTACGCCGGTTGTGATGAGTTTACCAATTTAGACGAAGTGGCCAAGGGCGGCGAGAGCAGGGAATACTATTCGCAACTGCGCGTTTGTCAGCAACCGGCCGCCGACGCCAGCGATGCCACTTATTACACCTGGGAGGGCAGCGACACCACCGGCTATCAGCTAAAAACTTATCAGTTGAAAAAAAGTCAGACGGACAGCTTTGATACTAATGCTCCCTGCACTGTTTTGGATTATCCGGCCAGTTTAAATGGCAAGAACCAGTGTAATGACCTGAAAGATGACGGAACCAACAGCGTTGGTTCGGTTTCATTGCCGGCCGGCTACAGTAGTCTAAAGGGTTATTTAACGGTTTTACAGGGTTATACCGATACCAGTAGCAGCGATCCGAATTTACCCACTATTGTTAACTCGGGAATTTTGGACGAGTTGCACGAGTTTGGCATCTGCGCCAAACAAGAGCTCAACGGCATCGTTTACAATCGAGGCACGATGGATGATGCCAGTGACGATATTTACATTTATGCCAATGCCGATTGCCGCGAGTTTTATGATGGCAGCGGCCAAGTCCATTATCGGCTGCTTTCCAAGGCAATCTTTTCTTCCAGCGAGTGCCATCCTTATCGTCGCAGCCAGGTTCAGACCGATACGGCCGAAGCCCAAGCCGATTGCCGAAATTCCCAAGGCTATTGGAATGCTAACGGAGAGTGTATTTATATGGCGATACCCGGCCAGGGAAAGACTTGCCCTGCCAGCGCCAAGGGTTGCCGTCAATATGTCGGCAATCAAGGCAACAACGTCCGTTTGAAGTTTTTTGATAATTTTGAGAGTAATCTGGGCGCCTGGCAAGGCGGCGGTGTTCTGGCCATGGAAGCCACTAATCCGGGAGGCAAATCATTAAAGAAGGCGGGCGGTGGCGAGATTAGCCGGCCGGTTGCCACAGTCAAAAATAAGGCTTATATCTTAAGTTTTTGGGCCAAGGCTTCGGCCGACGCCGTTGTGCTGGATGCAATTAAATTTAAAGGAGCGGAAAATAACTCCGACAATTATTTTGCCGAAAGCGACAGCGACGCCGACAATATCCCGCAAGCAGTTTTAAATACCACTTGGCAGAAATATGACTTAGGTCCGGTTTTTGTCACTTGGGACGAAAGAGCCGACGAAGCGCTAGAAATCAAAGCGCCGGCCGGAGTCGATGTCTTTTTTGACAACATAATTCTAAAAGAAGTTCAGCAAAACGTTTACCTGATCGCCAATACTTGGTTTACGCCTTTTGCTTGCGATAACATACTGGAAACACCCTTTGGGTCAGCCGGTGATTCCAATAATCCGACTCGTGACAGCCAAGGAGAGATGCTCGGCTGTCAGGCTTACAATGATCGATCCGATCAACCCTGGTATTTGAAATCATTTTCCAGATTATGCCGCGAAGACGCTGTGGGTTGCGAGGCCTTAATTAATACCTTTAACTCCGATTCTCCTTGGGGCAAGGAATTTAATAACGAAGACTTGGAAACGCATGATGACGTGACGGTCCAGAGCGATCAGGCGGTCTATTTGGTCAATGACAATCAATATGCTTGTCAGGCCGAGGATAAGGGTTGCACGGCTTTCGGCTTGCCCAGCGTCACCAAGTATGACGAAACAATAGGTTACAGCACTGTGTATTTGGAAAACGTTCCTGACCGTTATAGCTTTGATCTGTGCCGTTACCAAAATTTATGGTGCGAGGAATTCTCCAGTGCCGATGCCCGCGAACTGTCTTATTTTAAGGATCCCAGAGACAAGCTGTGCGAGTACACCGCGATTTCCGGCAAGAATTACAGCAACTGGTATGCCAAAGGGACTAATAATCCCTGTCTGACCACCGCCACGCAAACGATTGGTCTGGGTTCGGCCGATGAGAAGCGGCAGCCAATCGGCTGGTATGACAATAAAACAGAGACGGAGGTGGCGGATTATAAGGGTTGGGCCGGCCTGTGTCCGGCCGAGCAGAGCTCTTGCACCGAATATATCGATCCGCTGACCGAGGTTTATGAGGGTCTCTTTAATAAGGAGGAAAACAGTTTCAAAAACTGTGCCGGCGAAACTCCAGGAGCCGAGCAAAACAATTGCGGTTATTATGTGTTAGAACTGGAGGACGAAAATCTTTATACCATCTCGATCAAGAGAACCAGCTCCGGCAATGTCGCCACCCAGCTAGTTTGCGATAATGAAATTTGGTCGCCGGATAAGAGTTTGGATGTGTCTGGCTCTAGTAAATTAATTTTAAACAGAGACAACGTCGGCGGCGATAAGCAGGTTAGCGGTAGATTTTATCTGGAAAGTACCGGCGCCGGCCAGGCCAGAGTCAATTGTCGCATTTACGATCCTGGTTTTGACGGCGAAGAGATCGAAGTGGTTAAGGCCGGGGTTTATTATCAATTGGCCAAAGCGGTCAATCGCGCCGCCTGCAACGGTTTGGTGGATATAGATAGCGGTTGCGTTTTGTTCAATGAGAGAGGAGAGATGAATTACTCCAAGCAGGGCGTGGAGAGAGTCCGCGATTATCTTGACTTTGACGCCGATGAAACTTTCAATTTGCAAATCAAAGCTGCCAGTAAAAATCCACAGCCGCCATTTTCAGCGATTTTGCCAGGCCAAAAAAATTCTAATTCGATCATTAAAGTGTCGCCAGACAGGGAATGCAGCGGCTGGCTGTTTTGCACCACTTACGAAAAAGCCAATCCCGAAGATACGGATTTGGCCTTTGGCAGTCAGGATAAGTGTTTGGAAATAGGCCTCTGCAGTCGCTTTGATAGCAAGGGAAATTGTTTGAAATATTCGCTGGGCAAAAAAGAAGCCCTGTCTACCAGCACCCCCGATTTTCAAAACTTAACGGGATACTCCATCAGCGGTTATTACCCGACAGATCTGATGGAACAAATCGGCAATGCGGCCAACTTGCCCAATGGTAATTTTGAATCAACTTACTCGGGAACCAAAGAACCTCTTGGCTGGTATATCGGCGGCAGTCATTATGATTCGGACAACATCAAACAGCCAGGACAAGTCAGCGGCTGGGGCGATTATCGTTTTAGCATCGAACGGGATTCTGCCAATCGTAGGGAAGGCTCTGGTTATTTAAAATTAAACGGAGCCTATGAGGCCGAATCGGAACTGGTAGATGTTTTCCCCAATGTTGATTACACTATTTCGGCCTGGGTAAACACGCTTAACCTGCAGCCCACTTCGACGCAAGCGGAAATTCTGGTCAGGGAGCTAAACGCCAGTGGCAATACTATAAAAAATTCCAACTGCTCGGCCGTGGCCGGCTGTTATGAAGTCAAAATCAATGGCATCTCCTGGTCTTTGTATGGCGGACTGAAATTAAAAGCCGGCCAGCCCTGGCTTAGAGTCAACCAGCGGATAAAAACTATGCCGGAAACTTCAAGATTGCAAATTAAACTGTTAAATTTTCTTAGTAGCCAGGATTATGTAAATTGTCGCGACCAGAACGCAGCCACCTATTGCAAAACGGGGGGCTACACTTTCTTTGACGATTTACAGATAAACGCCGCCCTGAAAGTTAATGACAAAGAGAACATAAAAAGAGACTGTCGCGCTTATCCCGAGCAGGATTCATTGGCCTGTCGGTATTTCAAAGATAATCAGTTTTTTTATGGCTGGTCCGGCTACTGCCTGACTTATGATCCGCTAAACTCTCGTTCCTGTCTGCAGTGGTGGCCGGTCGACAATATAAAAGGGGAAGTGGAGGACGAGGTTTCCGGTTATGACAACAGAGTTCCTTTGTATTATTGTCTGTTAACCGAATTTGAAAGAGAATTGAAAGAAGTAAGTACCGATGTGATACAGGTTCAGGAAGCGGTCGGCGGCGCTATGCCGGTTGCCTCTCAGGCCCAAGGAGTGGCGGGAACAATTTTGGATTTTTTAGAATTCATTCTTAATATTGTGGGCGATGTCTTTCTGGGCGGAACTAATAGCGGAACAATCATAACCGACCTGATAGCCGGCGGCTTGCAGACTTTTGCCGGCATTGATGTCGGGTCGAGCGGCTCTTCGTCTTCAAAATCGAATATGCCTCAATGCGAAAGACTAAGCTTTGAGGATTTGAAATTCGATCCGACCACAAAAAGCTTGAATTCCTGGGTTGCCAGTATCACCGGGAATAATTCCAGAAACGTCGATGCCAAGTATCTGAAGCCGATAAGTTTGTATAATGTAGTCTATATCACCCTGGATACCGGCTATGGCGGCGGCGGCGGCGTGGAATGCGAAGATCAGGGCGGGCATAATTTACAAAAAGTAAAATACACGGAAAATTTTATTCTTAGAGGTCTGTATAAATTGGTTGTCGGCGGTACTAGCAGTATAACTACCGAAGATTATGGTTATGTTTCTCCTGGCGATGGTACGGCCGGCCTGGATTATAGCGACAAGACTTATTGCGCGGGTTTTGTGACCTTTTTTGACAAAGACGAGAACGGTCATCGCAAAGGAGAAATAAAAAACATGATAGCCTGCGCTCAGGATACAGGGGAGTACACCCATCAGGACACCTTTAACTTTAAGTTTAAGATAGGCTACATGACAGACAAGCAGGGCCCGGCTTGCCAAATATTGGCTCAAGTGGTGACTCCGATGGGCAATAACAAGGCTTGGAGCAGAAGGGTGGCCAAGGGCAGTATTTTCACTATGCCTGGTCTTGGCACTTCGTATAATTCCGATTATCCTCCTTATGGCGCGGTGGTGCCGCCGGAGCCGGCGCATTATCCCGAGGTTTGGGATACCGACTTAACTCAAAAAGATAAGCAAAAATTATATCATTCCGCGCCGGAACTGGAAAGCCAAAAGCCCTATCAGGCCAGGGCGGGAGAAGTGTTTAGTTGCGTCAATTATGTCAATGATTTGCCAGGTTATGATGGAACAATGGGAGCGTTAAGAAGTATTTTTGGAGTCGCTTCCAGCTGGGCTTATAAGGTGCCTTGTTTTGAGGGCTGCCTGAAAGGCATCAGAACCGACAATGCCTGGCAGGGACTAACTTCCATAACCCAGTCGGTGCTGTGTGTTTGGAGACATTGCACCAACGCCTGCAATTTCATCGGCCGTTGCAGTCAGTCGGGCAGTGTTTGTGTCAACTACAACGGCTTTGGCGATGATATTTTGGGTATTGATTCGCTCGACGAACAGTCCATGCCTTGCCCGATTTCCGGAGAAAAATGCGTTAGCATCTCTTTGTGGAAAATGTTGAACCAAAACGGAGTACCGACCTGGATCGACCAGGCAGCCATTAGAAACAGTTCCAGTTTCATAAAACGACTTTTCGCCAAAAGTTATGGAGTCTGGACCTGGGCCGGCGATGGGGTCGGCTACAAGAAGACCGACCAATATAATTGGGATGTTCCGGTCAGGCAGTGCGAATTTCACGGCGTGCCAAATGTTCGTCCTGATCCTCAAAATAGCAGTATCAACGAGATAATTACCGGCTGGTTTGATCTGAATTTTGAAAAAAACCCAGCCACCGTGGCGGATTGTGATTGGGGCAGCGCCTGCTTGGAGCCGGCCGGCTGTGATTGTCATGGACTGTGCACGGTGCCCAACGGACAACGAACCTGTGAGTATCCCAAAAATCCGGATTATTGCGGGGTGGCTCCGGTTATCAATAATATCAGAGTGAACAAGAAGGTGGAGGTGGATGTAAACGGAGTGAATTTGTCAAATACGCCGGTTAAAGTCAGCAACAACAGTAACGTGGAGCTGGAGTTCAACGCGACCTTGGATCCCGAACAGTTGCCGCTCTCGGCTTACCAGGTTGATTGGGGAGATTACAAGCTCTCTTATTCCGGCATCGAGCTAAGAGACCGCTCCAATATCAAAAATAAATTCAAACTCTATCATTATTATAGTTACGAGAAGTTGTCCAAACAAAACACCGGTCTTGATGAGATTTATTGCGACGGAGACGCTCTGCCGCAGGATCCAGCGGTAAGTCCGCCGGTTCTGACCGTTGCTTCCGGAGAATGCTGGCTAAAAATAAAAATTCAGGTGCGCGATAATTGGGGCTGGTGCAACGGCAGTGATAGCGCCAAAGGTTTTCATGTCAGCAGCGGCAAATGCGGTTCAGACGAGGCCTGGAGGAATTTTGGCCGCTGGGTGGTGGTAATAAAGAATTTCGAAGACCTCGATGTGGAAGAAGATAAAGAGCTAAATAATGACAGTGATCTGGATTTAGCTTTCACGCCCTATAATGGTATTTGTGAGCCGGGAGAGGATATTAATACCGAGCCGGCCTGCCCCCTGACTTCGGGCGCCAGTTTTTCTTTGAGGCACAATACTATGAAAAGAACTATCAGCACCAATCCGCAACTTGATGAATATTGGTATTTTTCCACCGGTCAGGGTGAGGATATAACTAAAATCAGGAATTTAAGAATCAGGGCGATCGGAGTTTTAAATTCCAAGCAATGGGAAATAGATGATCAGGTTGTGAAGAACGGCGCGAGATTTAATTTGGTTAAAGTCCCCTACGAGGTGCAGAAGAATTGCGAGGTCAAACGGCTCAGCGCCGTAGAGGAGCCGACACTAGGGGACGGCGATTGTGTTTACATCGAAAGCGAGAGACTAGCCGCCGGCGCCTCCGAAAGCGGCCAGATTTGGGACACCGCTCTTTATAGCCCGCAGTTGTTCACTTACCCGTCAATATTAGAATATGACTACCAGTTTAAAAGAGAAGGCCAGATAGAAAATCCGCCAACTGTTTTTAAGCTTCATGGAGAGAGGACTTTCTATCGTGGCACGGTGATTACTTTAGAGGAGAGAGACGACGACGGCACCATTAAGAGCGGCGCCAAATATATAGATGTTGACACCGAAGCCTGTGATTCCGTATTCTGTGATTTAAAGCAAGGTTCGGCTAATGGTTTTCATGTTTGTGACAATCAGGGAGATTGTTCTGTCAACGCTTGCGATGGTCGGTGGGACGATAAGGATTTGATTTACAAAACCGTCTGCGAGCTCTTTGGCACGGATAGCCACTGCCGGCCAGAGTGTTCTTGCGAACAGGGTTTTCAGGCCAAAACATCCGCCGATGGCACTTGCGTAGATTGTTCCAGTGGCCAAAGTTGCGGCTGTCCCAGTTTCCAGTGCTGGAATTCTTCAAGCAAAACGTGCGAACCATGTGGCCTGAAGCTGATGGGCAGATTCGCTCTGGAAGAAGCCGTTAACACGGCCGTTGTCGGGGCGACCGCGCCCAATACCGACGGCCGGCGAAATTTGACAGTCAAAGACAAAGACTCCAATTTTATCCAAGAAGGCGATCCAGACGCTCTACTTTGCTTCCAGCTGGTGAAGATAAAAAACAGCTCCGGAGCAGAGCAAAGCAGTTTTACCAGAGATTTGCAAAATGGCGATATTGTCACTCTGTTTACTCCTTGGGGCTGCGTGCAAGAGGCCGGTAATGATTACGTGGTGGGCGCTGGGAGCGGTTGTCGCGAATTCAAAGTTGAAGGCAGCCCGGTTTTTTCCAAGGGCTCGACTATGACTCTAAAAGATGGCAGCAGTTATTGGGATGCCGATATAGCCGGAAGTGGCAAGATAAGTAAAGGCAGCTTAAATACCTTCAAAGTCGGTGATTGCAGCGACGGCAGCTTTGCCTTGGCCAGTTCTGAGTGGCGTTTGGCCAGCGGCCGCGTGGCGGGAGCGAGCGAGAGCGGAGCCGGATCGAGGCTGGGCCGGCTGGAAGGAGCTTTGGCTGATTTGTGGAACAATTTTTCAAAATTAGTGGCCAGAGTATTTTAGGTTTTATTTTTTTAAATAAGCGAGGTTTTTAAAAAAATGACAGTCAGAAGAAAAAAATTGATTTTAATTATAACAGTCGTCTTGTTTTTGGCTGGAATTTTTTTGTTGAGCAGTAATATTTCTTTTGCCCAGGAAACCAACTCCGACTCCAATATTAATGGCAATATCAGTTCGGATTCCGATGTCGAAGCCGACACCAACATTAATGCGGATTACAACCCCAAGCCAGCCGAGAATGCCGGCGCACCAGCCAATGACGGCAAGATTGCCGGGTTCATTAATTGGATTTTGTATTACGTGGCTTCGTTTTTTGGCTGGCTGGTGGGGCTGATAGTCAATGTTTTGGTTAATAAGGTGGTGGTTTTTAATGATTTTTTGAATGTCCGGCTGGTCAAGGAGGGCTGGCGCATTGTGCGCGACATCTGTAATAATTTTTTTATCGTCATCTTGCTGGTGATCGCCGTGGGCACTATTTTGCGGGTACCCAACTATCAATACAAACAATTGTTGCCAAAACTTTTGATAATGGCGGTGCTGATTAATTTTTCCAAGATGATTACCGGCGTCCTCATAGATTTTTTTCAGATTATTATGGTGTTTTTCGGCGGAGCCCTGGTAAAAGAAAATGCCGCCGGAGTGATTTTGGCCAGTGTGGGGTTGTATAAGCTATATTTATTGGGACAAAACCCAGGGGGACAAATTCTTGGGAACGAGAATTTGCAGGATTGGGATATTACTATCGCTCTGTTTTTTGCCATTGTAATCTCCATTGTCGCCTGCGTGGCGATAGGAGTGACTATGATCATTCTGGTCTATCGTATTGTAATGTTGTGGATTCTGGTGATTTTGTCGCCGGCCGCTTATTTTCTTTCTTCCTTTCCCAAAGGCCAGCAGTATGCCGGCATGTGGTGGAGCCAATTCGCCAGCAACCTGGTAGTCGGGCCGGTGCTGCTGTTTTTTCTGTATTTGTCCTTTTTCAGCGGTTACCGCGATGTCGGCGGCGTAGAAAACACTCGGGGAGGGACGGTTACTATCCCTAGTTCTGCTACTACCCCAGAAGAGCTTAAAAAAAGCGCTAAAGAAGCTAGGACTGATACTGGCCAAAAAGGTTATATAACCGGTTCTACAAATTCACTCATGGCCACGGATCAAGGATTTTTTGATTATTTAATTATTATTGCCCTGATGATTGCCGGTCTGGCCGTAGCGCAAAAAGCCGGCGCCGCCGGCGGACAATGGGCGGGCAAGGGCGTGGCCAGTTTGCAAAAATGGGGGAAGAGAGCAGCCAAGCTGCCTTTAGGTGCAGCCAAGTATACAGCCAAGGAGACTGGCCGAAAAGTCGCTGGAATTCTAAGTTATGAGACAAAAAGTGGCAAACGACTCCCTTTTATTGGTCAATGGGCTGGTGATATAAAAACTAAGATGGAAGATGATATTGTAAAACGGCGTACTGCTATAATGAAAAAAATAGGCATGGGGGACAAGACAAAAGAATGGATAGCCGGCAAGAAGGAGGATTTCAAAAAGGCAAGATACCAAGTTTCTGGTAGGCTTGTTCAAGCGCCAGTTGGGGCCGCTGTGCATGGCGCCGGTGGAGCTGCTTTGGGAGCTACTATTGGAGGAGTTGCCGGAGGAGTTATTGGTATAATGACAGCCAATCCTCTATTAGCCTTGGGTGGGGCCAAGGCTGGTGCTTGGATAGGCGGTGCTATGGGAGGATTTGGCGGTATATTAGGAGGCTTAGGAAAAAAACCTTTACAATTTACGGTTAAGGCTGCTGAATTAGACACGAAGACGGTAAAAAATGCAAAGAGAAAGGCCGATGCCTTGAATGATACCACCGTGCCAGTTGGTGGCACGGATGAAAGTGGTCTAATTGAGGCCAGAAGTTCATGGAAAAATACCGGGGCGTATATTGGAGCTGGCGGTATTTTATCTAAGGAAAATAAAAAGATGCTTGATAATATAAATGACGACGGTCTAGCGCATTTATCGCAAGCCATAGATGCTGAAATAGACCCAACTAAGAAAAGTGATTTAAAGGAAGCTTTTACCAAAATGTTGGCTGCTTATAAAAAAGGCGGCGGATCTAATCTTAGTACCATACAGTCATTTCTCGGTGGCGGAAGGAATGTTTTGGGTATAAGCGAAACAGCTCATATGGATCCTTTAATAGCAGCTAATAAGGTAGACGTTGCTTCCCGTCGTACCGGTACCGAGAAGTTCAGAGAACAACGCGGTGACTTAAAGGTAGCTCGGTTTAGTCATCTTAAAGATAACACAGAGGCTGGTGTTGATTTCAGGGATTTGTTTGAAGGCAATTCAGAGCTTCTAAGTCAAATCAAGGCGCAACAACCGGATTTTGACATCAGTCAAAGCGGTATTCATATCGAAGGCAAGGAAATGACGCAAAAAGTCTCACAAGCCATGGCTGTCTTGATAGACAAAGAATTGGCCAGTCTTTCTCATAACAGCGCTATTGCTTCGACCGGTCAGAAGGAGCAAATAGGCAGAAGAATGGGAACGCTAAGAACGGCCAGAGAGCAACTAACGTCTGGCAGATTGCAGCAGTTGCAATTATGGAATAGCGGCCTGGAGAATGAGACCGGCGAAGCGGCAACTACCATTTTCCATGAAAGGATTCATAAAGCAGGTGTTAAGAGCGAAGTTAAGGCCGAGGAAGGGGCGCGGTTTATTAGGGAAAGGCATTTAGCGGGTTTGCACGAAGAGATCGCCAGGGAAATGGTAGCCATGGAAGGCGAAAGGGGTGGAGATGATTACACTATGGACGAGGTGATGGCCAGAGTCAAAGAAAAGCATGGCACCAAGGATAAAGTGAAAAGATTAATTGCCAGAGAACAAGAAGCGGGAGTCGCTCCGGGCAAGACTGGCGCTAAAGAGCCCAAGCCAACCAAAACTATTACCGAAGCCCCCGAGCTGGAAAGAGCAATACAAGAGCTGACCGAGGCTTTAACCAAAACTAGCAGAAGCGAGGCAGGCGGTGTCGGGCCGGGCGGCGCTTTGCAGCCTGATTTGCAAAGAGAAGCGGCTGCCAACGCCAATTTTTTCAGGTTGCTGCAAAGCTTGAGAGAAATCGAAAAAGGCGTAGCTGGCTTGGGGGACAAAGAAGCAAAAGATGCTGTCGGCGTGGTGGTCGGGCTGGGGTCAGATCCAGTGCCTTTGGACGCCCAAGTGACGGCCGAGACTGTTAAAAATTCTTTAAGTTAAATTATGGCTAATAATTACATTGCCGAATGTTTGACAAAATTTAGAGCCCTGCCTCGAGAAATCCAGGAGGCGGTGGGCGGTTTTGAGGCCTTGAAAACCATTCAGGGCCTGGAAGAGACCCATAGAATCAAGCTGGGGCTGATGGTCATTTTAGTGGCGATTGGCGAATTAAAAATGGAGGAAATAGAGGATTATCTGATGGAAAAGTATAATTTTGGAAAATGGGAAGCGCAGGAGATCAATGAGATTTTACAGCAAAGCATTTTTGAACCGGCTCTTGAAGTTGCTTTGGCAACAATGCCTTTAGCCGGCCAGTCTGGACGAGATTTAAGTTTGCCCGAGCAGAAGAAAATTTTGACTGATTTATTCAGAGAAAGACTAAAAGAGGTCTTAACCGGCGATGGTGAGCTGGTTCAAGAAGTAAACGATATGATTTTTGATATTTTGGGTCGGGAAATGGGCGACGAGAATAAAATGTTTGAAAAAGATTTGGAAAAAATTCTCTATCTCAACCAAGAAAAATTGACCAGTCAGAGCATTAATATCGACGGCCGGCCTCTCGAGCCCACGGTGGCTAATTGGCTTAGGGATTTTATTAATAGAAACGGCACTGCATTTTTTTCCAACCTGGTTTTGTCGCAATATCTGGCCAACTCGGAAAACGGCAACCGTTTGAATCAAGGAGAAAAGATGCTTCTGGGCAAATTGTTGGTTTTGTATCGCAATTTAAAATTTTTTCCAGACAACCTGACTAATTTGCCCCGAAACCAATGGGAGATCATTCCCATTAGCCGCCATAAGTCCGAGCCAATAGCTTCGGCTGGCGCTGCCGCTGGCGGCAGCAGAGCTGTGCCCCAAGAAGAGCCCTCTCCGGCTTGGCAGGGGCTGTCGGCGATAGAAAAGAAAGCTTTAATGGAAGAGGAAAGTTCCAGAAAATAGCCAAAAGAATCGGAGAAATAAAAATTTTATGGATTCTAGTTTACAAAAATTCAATCAGTTGCCGGTTTTCGTCAAAGAAAAATTGTCAGCGCTAGCCGTTTTGAAGGCGGTGGAAGAATTGGAAAAAAAATACCGGATAAAACTGGCTTTATCGCTTATAAAAATGGCGGTGGGCGATTTGACCATAGCCGATTTTAGCAGTTATTTGACTAATGTTTCAAAACTAGAGGCCGGTTCGGTCAGAGAAATTAGCCAAAAATTCAAAGAATTTTTGGCTGAAGCGGGGTTAAGAGTCAGCGAAGTTGAAAGGGAAGCCGCTCTTGGCCGGCCAGCCAGGGAAGCAGTGTTTGCTTTTTCCACTGAGGACGAACATGAGGTTGATAATTTCAGACAATTGGCCGATAGCGGAGAAAAAATTCACGATCATGATTATTTGGCCGGCGTAGTTATATCGCGGTTTGGCTTTTTGGAAACCGATGAAGTCATAAAAAAAAGATTGCATAATATCGTGACAGCCCGGTTAAGAGATATAAGAGACGATTTGGAAACCCTGGAGAGTCTGCAAAAAAGTCGTAAAATCGGAGGTTTGGGTTTTACCGAGGAACAGAGCCGTCGCCTGCTGGGCTTGATAAAAAATGGCATAAGTGGCCAATGGCCGAAAAATTCGCCAAACGTCAAAGAGCCGGAGACTTCGGGGCGTGAACCCAGTGCTTCAGTGGCGGCTTCGTCAAAAGCGGAATTAGAAAAAAAAGTTTTGACTTTGCAAGAAAAGAAAAAGCAGGAAGAGACTTCGGTCGGTGCCGGAGACTATCCGAAGGTCAGAGATTCTTTGGCCGCCAAAGCGCTGGATTTATTGACGGATAAACGGCCAATCTCTCAAAGAGGGGGCAGGCCGCGAATTGAAGAAGAAGACGGATTGCCGGTGGTAGTTTTGCCGGAGGAAGAGGAATTAATGATTAAGCCGCTAGTGATTGATTTACAAAAAAAACCTCGAGGCAAGGTAGAAATTAAAGAGCCGCAGTTACCGCCAAAAGCGTCGGAAAATATCAAAGCTTTCAGACCGCTGGGGCCTCAACCCAGCCCCTTTGCCAGTCCGCGGCCGGTGGTTAAAAAGGTTTTTAAAACCAGTCTTAGCAGTCGGCCGAATTTGGACGATGTAAAATTTGCTCCCAAGTTGATGGGGCCGGTAGAAGAGCTGGAGAGCATGACTCTCATTGATTTTCGTCGTTTAGGCCAGGAGCCGAAAGAAATCGCTCGCAAAATCAAAGAAAAAATCGATTTGCTAGAAAACGAATCTTATAGCAAAAAACTTGAAGGAGTCGAGGCCTGGCAGAAAAACGAGGTCAACAGGTTTTATCGTCTTTTGGGTCAGGCCAGTCTGGCGGCGGGGCAGGGCATTGAAGAGATAATCAGCGAGCGGCTGGCCAGCGGCAAGCCGACTCTGACTGTCGAGGAATTCGAATCGGTGATGGAGCTTAACAAAGATTTGCGTTTCTAATAATTAATTTTTTTGTTAAGATAAGTATAAGCCATGGAACAAATAGTAGTACCACAATTTTTAGACGTCGAAGACAAGATTATCGGTCCGATAACCGTGCGTCAGTTTATCGAAATGATGATTGGCGGTTTGCTTTGCTTCATCTTTTATAAACTGTTTGATTTTTCACTTTTTGCTGTGGCTTCGCTCTTGGTGATTCTGGTCACTCTGGTCATCGCTTTTGTCAAAATAAACGGCCAACCCTTTCATTATTTTTTGTTGAATTTTTTTGGCACCGTCAAAAATCCCAAATTGAAAGTTTGGCGCAAAGACGTGACGCTGGCCGATATCAGGGCGCTAGAGGCCAAACAGCCGGTGACCAAGCCGCCAACGGTGGCGGGAACAAGGCAGATACTCACCACTTCCAAAATATCGGAGCTGTCTTTGATTGTTGATACCGGCGGTGTCTATCGCGGCGAGGAAAAGCTAGCTATTAAATAATTTATTTAGTTTTATGGCTTCAAGAGTAGCTAATAAAAAAACCCCAGCCACCCAAAGGCATCTACATATTGTAGAAGTCAGAGACGATTGCGTGGTAATGAAAGACGGCAGCTTAAGAGCCGTACTGCTGGTGTCGAGTATAAATTTTGCCCTGAAGTCAGAGGACGAGCAAAATGCCATCGTGGCCGGTTATATGTCGTTTTTGAACTCTTTGGATTTTCCAATTCAGATGGTGGTGCAGTCCCGGCAACTTGATTTGGATGAATATCTGGCGGAAATAAAAAATGCCGAAGACAACCAGACCAATGAGCTGCTAAAGTTGCAAACAGCGGAATATCGCCAATATATCACGGAACTGGTTTCGCTGGGCGATATTATGACCAAAAGATTTTTTGTGATCATACCTTATGACCCTCTGTCCAACAAAAAACGGACTTTTTGGCAGAGAACGACCGACGTTTTGTCGCCAACCAGCATTATTAATTTGAAAGAGAAGCAATTTATCAAACGAAGAGAGGATTTGTTGTTGAGGATCGACAAGGTGATTTCCGGATTGTCCAGTATGGGACTAAGAGCGTCGCTATTAAATACCCAGTCACTAATAGAGTTGTACTACAGCACCTACAATCCGACGATTTCCAGAAGCGAGAAAATGGTTGATACTAATAAATTAAGAATCGAAGAAAATTTTTTATAAAATATGTTTGACCCGAAAGACTTAGACAAAAAAAACGATTTAATTACTCCAACTGTCGAACCGGAGATAAAATTAAGTGCGGAGCAGTTAAACCGGCAAGAAGCGCAGGAGCTGGGAAAAACCAAAGAAAGCCTGGAAGAAGAGATTGTCTATCGCCGCGGGGCGATGACCATTCGTGACTTGGTGGCGCCGGCGGCTTTGGAGGTGGAAAGCTCTTTTGTCAGATTGGGCGAATACTATGTCACGACGATTTTTGTCGTGCAGCTGCCGCGCTATATTAATGTTGGCTGGTTTGCGCCGGTGATAAACCTGGATATTACCGCCGATATGGCGCTGTATTTTTACCCGGTTAAATCAGCGGTTATTTTGAAGCAATTAAAAAAGAAAGTCGGTAATGTCGAGGCGGGACTGATCGCCGACGCGGAAAAAGGCGCTCCGCGCGATCCTTTAAGGGAGACGGCTTTAAGGGATATGGAAAGACTGCGCGACGAACTGACCCAAGGCACGGAACATTTCTTTCAGACCGGCACTTATATAACAATTTACGCCAAGAGTTTGGAAGAGCTCGACAAAATCACGGAACGGGTGGAAAACATTTTTGGCTCAACCCTGGTTTTTTCCAAACGGGTTTTTTATCAAGCCGAACAGGGGTTCAACTCAACCATGCCTTTTGCTTTCGATGAATTGCAGGTTTTGGTAAATATCAACACTTCGCCGGCCGCCAGCTCTTTTCCTTTTGTTTCTTCGGATTTGACTTCCGATCGCGGCGTGCTTTTTGGCATTAATCGCCACAACAATAGCTTGATTTTATTCGATCGGTTTTCTTTGCAGAATGCCAACATGGTGGTGTTTGCCACCTCTGGCGCTGGCAAATCCTACGCCATCAAGCTGGAGGTTTTGCGCAGTTTGATGTTTGGCACCGACATTATTATTATCGACCCGGAAAGAGAATACAGTCACTTATGCGATGCGGTGGGCGGGACTTATATTGACATTTCTTTGAACTCGGAAAGCAAGATTAATCCTTTCGATTTGCCTCGGGCGATTGGCGAGGACGCGAGGCCAGCCGATATTATCAGGAGCGCAGTGATTACGGTAAAAGGATTAATTAGATTAATGATCGGCGACATTGACACCGAGGAAGACTCCATCATTGACCGAGCGCTGCTGGAAACTTATGCCAAGAAAGACATCACTCCCGATGTTGATTTGACACAAATTGAGCCGCCGATTTTGTCGGACTTACAGGAAGTTTTGGAAGGCATGGAGGGAGCGGAAAAAATCTCGATCCGGTTAAAGAAATATACGGAAGGCACTTTCGCCGGCTTGTTGAACAATCCAACCAACGTGGAAACCAATAATCAACTGGTGGTTTTCAGCGTCCGTGATTTGGAAGACGAATTAAAGCCCATGGCTATCTATACGATTATCAATTATATTTGGAATATCGTCAGAAGCCAGATGAAGAAAAGGATTATGATTGTCGACGAGGCCTGGTGGCTGATGCAGCGCGAGGATAGCGCCAAGTTTATTTTTGCTCTGGTAAAACGGTGCCGTAAATATTACCTGGGCGTGACCACCATTACCCAAGATGTTAACGATTTTTTGACTTCTCCTTACGGTCAGGCAATTGTCAATAATTGTTCGCTGCAGCTGTTAATGAAGCAGACGCCGGCAGCCATTAATTTGGTGCAAAAAACCTTCATGTTGACCGAAGGAGAAAAATATTTGCTTTTGGAGTGTGGCGTGGGCGAGGGTATATTTTTTGCCGGCGCCAAGCACGCTGCCATAAAAACGGTCGCTTCCTATTCCGAAGATCAATTAATAACCTCTGATCCGCGCCAGCTGCTAGAAATCGAACAAGCCAAAAAGGAATTTGAGGAATCACTTGCTGCCGGGCAAGTCTAGCTTTTAACTTTTTAAATTAATAATTTTATGGACAACAAAAGAAGAATAGTCATAGTCGTTTTGGCAATAGTAGTGTTGATAATTCTAGTGATAATCTGTTGGTGGATTTTGAAAAATAATTTTGGTCGCCAGGGCACAGTCAACTTGAATACCAATGTTAACAGGCCGTTGACCGAGAGAATCCAACAATTGCCGCCGCCGACCGCCGAAGAAATAGCCGAGGAAAAAAAATACCCCCTAGGCATGAAGCAACTGGCCTATTCTTTTGCCGAAAGATTTGGTAGCTATTCCAACTTGACAGTCAACAAAAATCTAAACGACTTGAGAGGTCTGATGACCGTTAAGATGCAAGCAGAAACCGATAAAGTGATTGACCAGACCTTTACGGCGCCAGCCAGTTATGATGGTTATGATACCAGGGCCTTAGAGAGCGAACTTTTGTATCTAAAAGACAATGAAGCCAGTATTTTAATTAAAACGCAAAGATCTCACTATTTAGAAAAGGAAAGTCAGCCAGAAGTTTATTATCAAAATTTACAGCTTAAAATGGTAAAAGTGGGCGAAGAATGGAAGATTGACGAGGCCAAGTGGCAGTAGGGAGCTCTTTTAAATTTAAGAAGAAATTTAATGTTTGAAGATATTGGGCAGATAAAGGGTTGGCTGGAGGATTTGTTGTTTCCCAAGAGTTGTGTTAATTGCCGACAGGAGAAGAGCTGGCTTTGCGGTGAATGTACAAAATTATTAAAGGCCGTTGCGATGAATTTGGGCTCTCATGTTTTTGACAGCGGTAATCATTTAGAAAAATTATGGGCTTTGACCGATTATAACGATCTGCTGGCGCAAAAAGTGATTCAGGCCATTAAATATAATTTTATTAAAGAGTTGGTTTGTAGCTTCGACAGTCTGATTGTGGAAATGGAAAAGATAATACCCGCCTGGTCTAGGGAATTCGTTTTATTGCCGGTTCCTCTGCACCAGAAACGTCTCTCCTATCGAGGATTTAATCAAGCGGAATTAATCAGCGAGAGAATAAGCCGGCTACTAGGCAACCCTTTAGGCGACAAAATTTTAAAGAGAAAAATTTATACCAGGCCACAGGTTGGTCTAAGCCAAGCGAAGCGCCGGGAAAATATCAAAGGAAGTTTTTTATTGGATAATAAAGTCGAGTGGCGCTTCCCTAGAAATAATGTGGTTTTGATTGACGATGTCTACACGACCGGAGCGACAATGGGGGAGTGTGCCGAAGTTTTACAAAAGGCAGGATTTACAAACATCAAAGGACTGGTAATAGCTCATGGTTGAAGAGTTTGATATTTTTTGGGTAAATCAAAAAATTATTGTAAAGTTTATGAAATAAGACGTGGCAGTTGATTGGGTTTACAAATTTTCGTTTTTGTGTTAAAGTTTGGGGTAAAAGATAAGAAAAAGTAAAAAAAAGAGATGGCTGATTTTAAAATCGTCTGTTAGGACGAGTCTGGAGAGATGGCTGAGTGGCTGAAAGCGGCGGTTTGCTAAACCGTTATACGTCCTTTTCGGGCGTATCGAGGGTTCGAATCCCTCTCTCTCCGTATCAGGAATTTAGCCATAATTATGGCTAAATTCCTGATAAAGAAAGTGAAGGGATGAGAAGGGCAGTAATGAGCCAAGTCCCGACTTTAGTCGGGGCGCAGGCGAGATGCCGACAATTCCGAGCTGGTGCAGGAATTGTCGCTGCCCAGGCCGCGAATCCCTCTCTCTCCGCCTTCGCCCGGCCAAAGCGGGCTTCGGCGGACAAGTCCGCAAAAAGCACCTAATTTAAATCATAGGGAGAGGTGGCAGAGTGGTCTAATGCACCGGTCTTGAAAACCGGAGTCCCTTTACGGGGACCGTGGGTTCGAATCCCACCTTCTCCGTTTGGCAATAAATTTATAAAATTAGAAAATATGCCAGAAACATCAGAAAAACAATTAAGCGAGGTGGTTTTTTCCTGGCGGCATCCGGAATATATTAGGTATCGGAAAAATATTTGGTGGTATGTGATCTCTCTGATCGTTCTAATATTATTATCCATTTGGGCCATCGCCCAAGGCAATTGGTTTGGCGATCAGAACTATTTATTTGTAGTTTTTTTGGTTCTTTTTTATCTGGTGGTTTTAATTTACGAATTCCGTCAGCCGGAAGAAGTCGATTTTATTATCACTCCGGATGGCGTCAAATCTGGCCGGCGTTTTTATTATTATAAAGACATTGACAATTTTTTTGTTATTTATCAGGAACAGGGCATAAAAAATTTATATTTAGATTTTGTCAATCCGCTCCGCGGCAGATTAGTAGTGCCGCTAGACGGCCAAGACGCAGTGGCAATCAGAGAATTTTTACTGGGTTTTTTAAAAGAGGATTTAGACAGAGAAGTCGAGCCCTTGTCGGAAAGATTTCGTCGCTGGTTGAAGTTGTAATAATTTAGAAGTTAAAGTATGTGCCCGTAGCTTAGCTGGATAAAGCGTCGGCTTGCGGAGCCGGAGATCAGAGGTTCAAATCCTCTCGGGCACGAAAGAGCATTAAGAATGACTGGTTTAGAAACAAAAGTTAACCAACTCTCGGGCATTGGCAAGACCATTAGCCTAAGATTGAAAAGATTAGGAATTGAGACCATTGGCGATCTCATTTTTTATTATCCCTTTCGTTATGATGACTTCAGCCAGCTGACAACCATTGACCAGCTAAAAAGCGGTTCGGTGACAACGGTTAAGGTAAGAATGGAGTTGCTTGCCAATCGTCGGACATTTAGAAAAAAGAAAATAATTACCGAAGGCGTAGCCAGCGACAGCACCGGTTCGATAAAAGTTATTTGGTTCAATCAACCCTGGATAGCCAAAAATATCAAAGTGGGCGAAGAGATTTATCTCTCCGGCAAAGTGGCCGGCAACCTGTTTGATATTTATCTCAATTCGCCACTTTATGAAAGAGCTGCTGCGGCCAACCTTAATACCGCCAGATTGGTGCCAATTTATTCGATCACCGAAGGAGTTTCGCAAAAGCAGTTGAGGGCTTTGGTAAAAATAGCTTTGAATTTTGTGGGGAATGTTTCAGATTTTTTGCCCGAAAAAATAGTCAAACAAGAAAGGCTATTAAGCCTGCCGCTGGCTTTGAAACAAATTCATTTCCCGGAAAACCACAAAAAACTAGCGGCGGCCAGAACCAGACTAGCCTTTGAGGAGTTATTCTTATTGCAGCTTTGGTCGCAACTGATAAAGAAAGAGCTGGATCAGAAGACTTCCTGGCCGGTGGTTTTTCAGCGGGAAAAAATAAAGGAATTTATTGACGGTCTGGATTTTAAACTGACGACAGACCAAAAAAAAGCTGCTTGGGAAATCATCCAGGACTTGGAGAAGAAGCGGCCGATGAATCGTCTGTTAGAAGGCGATGTCGGTTCGGGCAAGACGCTGGTAGCGGCTCTGGCCATCTTTAACACTGCTTTAAACGGCTATCAGAGCGTCTTATTGGCGCCGACAGAGATTCTGGCCCGGCAGCATTTTCAGACTTTTGATAAATTATTTAAAAATAAAGATTTGAAAATCGGTTTATTAACCAGGAGTAATAAACTAATAAACCAAGAAGAAGTCGGTAAAAAGGAATTTTTGGCTCGTTGCCGGGCAGGAAAAATACAGATTATTATTGGGACGCACGCGGTTATCCAAAAAGAAGTGGCTTTTGCGAAGCTGGCTTTGGCAGTGATTGACGAGCAGCACCGCTTTGGTGTTGATCAGCGTCAGATTTTGAAAAAGCAGTCGGAGAAAACTCCGCATTTTTTGTCGCTGTCGGCCACCCCTATTCCGCGTTCCTTGGCTTTGATAATTTATGGCAGTCTGGATTTATCAATCATTAAACAGCTGCCGCCAGGCCGCCGGCCGGTAATTACCAAGGTAGTGGCTCCAGAAAACAGACAGTTGGCCTATGAATTTATCAGCAAAAAAATAACAGAGGGCCGGCAGGTGATGGTGATTTGTCCGTTGATTGATCCTTCAGATAAACTAGGAGTGCGTTCGGTGACGGAAGAATTTAAAAAGCTGGACCAGGAGGTTTTTCCTCATTTACCAGTAGGGTTGTTGCACGGCAGACTGAAAGCCAGCAATAAAGAAAAGGTGATGGCCGAATTCGTGGCCGATAAAATAAAAATTCTAGTAGCCACCTCGGTAGTGGAGGTGGGAGTGGACGTGCCCAATGCCACAGTGATAATGATTGAGGGGGCAGAACGTTTTGGTCTGGCCCAGTTACATCAGTTTCGGGGACGAGTGGGGCGTGGCCGAGAACAGTCCTATTGTTTTCTTTTCAGTGCTAGCCCGGACCAAGAAACGGCCAAAAGGTTGTCGGCAGTGACGGCAACCAGTGACGGTTTTATACTGGCACAAAAAGATTTGCAACTAAGAGGCGCCGGTCAGATCTATGGCTATCGGCAGTCTGGTTTTGACGAGCTTAAAATCGCCAATCTTGATGATTTGCCTTTAATAAAAAAAGCCCGTTTCTGGGCAGAAAAGATAATCAACGATGACTGTTTAGATAAATACCCTTTGCTGCTTGAAAAAATCGAAGCCTTGGGGCTCACCAGTCATTTAGAATAAAAAAATAATCAATTATTGACAAAAAATAAACAGGGGAGTTATAATAAAATCACTCGTTCTTTCGATGATTGCCTGGCGAAAGGAGGTCAACCGGCTTTAAAGGCGATTTGTGAAAGAATAACGGTAGGGTTCATACAACAGGAGGAGAATGGTGGCATGGAGACACGGGTGGTAAAAGCGGTGGAGCTGGCAACAGCAACGGCGGTGGTTTGCTCTGTTCGGGGCTGCGAGAATCGGCTCAACAGAGACAGGGCTGAACTCCTGCAGAGGCATGGGCTGAATTTGACCTGTGTACACTGCCAGGAGAAGATAGAGGCCGGCGCCTCGCACTTCTTCCAGGGCGGCGAGATCGTCCTCGCGCGGACATAGAGGATGGTCGAAAAGCATGCTCGTGACGGCTGTCGGACCGGCAAGGTTCGCGGCCGTCGTTTTTTTGTTTTATCTCTTGACAGCAATCAGAAAATTGTTATAATTCATCTTAAGTAGACAGTTGTTCCTTGGTCTGGTTCCTTTGGGGGAGCCAGTTGGCTGCGAGTTCAAATAGGATAGGAGTACATTGAGATGAAGATGAGGCTGACACCGCCAGATAAGGAAATTATGGAGATACTGGCGGCCCACAAGGGCGGCCATATCACGGTGACGGAGGCAAGCCAGATGCTGAAGACGAAAGTAGGCTTGCCGGCGTCCTCACGAGAGAAGGAGCACCAGGCTCTGTGCAACTAGAGCCCTACTAGCGAGCCAGCGAGCGTCCCCAGGTTAGGAACGAGGTCTTCTGATGCGATGTTATTGCGTTGGAAGCCTCTTTTTTTTGCCGATAATTTTAACAAGCTCTCTGATATCACTAATAGAAACAACCCTTGTTTTATTAGTAGCAGCACCCTTGTTTGGCGGGGAGACGATTTTCTCGAAGTTAAGCTTGAGGGCTTCAGAGATAATTTTTTCCATTTGCGGTACCGATCGAATTTCGCCGGCCAGGCCCAGCTCGCCAAAAATCAAGAGCCCAGGGCTAACAGGCAGTTCTAAAAAGGCAGAAATTATAGCGGTAGCAACCGCTAAATCCACACCAGGGTCTTTTATTTTCAAACCGCCGGCAATATTTAGGTAAATATCCTGGTTATTAAGGTTGAGTTTGGCTATTTTGGAAATCACGGCAATAATTAACTGCAGACGATTAAGATCAAAGCCGGCAGCTTTTCTTTGGGGATAGCCAAAAACAGTTTTGGTGACCAGCGCCTGCACCTCTAGAAAAAACGGCCGTTGACCTTCTATCACTGCGGTGACAACCGCACCAGTGGCCGGATAATTTTCTTTTTCCAAAAATACTTGTGAGGGATTGCTGACTTCTTTCAGGCCAAGGTCGGTCATTTCAAAAACGCCTATTTCTCCAGTGGAGCCAAAGCGATTTTTACTGCTGCACAAAATTTTATAAAAATTTTGGTTGTCATTTTCCAAATACAGGACGGTATCGACCAGGTGTTCCAAGCTCTTAGGTCCGGCGACCAGCCCTTCTTTGGTGACGTGGCCGATAATGATGATAGGGATGCCAGATTTTTTGGCCACTTCCAGCAGCTGACTGGTAATGGAGATAATTTGCGCGGCCGAGCCCAGATTAGAGGCGGGATCATGAAAACGCATAGTCTGGATAGAATCAACAATAGCCAGTTCCGGCTTGACTTCTTCGATGGTGGCGATGATTTTACCGATGTCGGTCTGGGCCAAAAAACGCAGATTATTAAGATCCAGGTTGATTCTTTGGGCTCGAATCTTTACTTGATTGCCGGACTCCTCGCCGGAGACATAAAGAACATTTTTTAATTTATCGGAGATTTGCAGGCAGAGGGTCGATTTGCCAACGCCCGGATCGCCGCCGATCAAGATCAGAGACCCCTTGACTATGCCGCCTCCTAAAACCCGGTCCAACTCTTGAATTTTAGTAGAGAGTCTGGCCTGACTGATGTCGGGCAATTGCTTCAGATCTATTGGTTGGTCAGGCGCGGTTTTGGGCGTTTTTTTATCGTTGTTTTCAACGGCTTGCTCCTGAATGGTTCCCCAAGAGCCGCATTCCAAACAGCGCCCTTGCCACTTGGGATATTGGGCGCCGCATTTGAGGCAGGAATAAATTAAGCTATGGGCCATATTATTTTAGGTAACATTGGCAGGAGTAAGTATTAATGGTGTCTCCATTTTTTGGGGCGTGGGTGTAGACCAGGTTAGCGTATCTTTCAGAGCACCAAGAGAAGCAGAGTTGATCGGCGGCCTCCTGACTGTTAGCTTTAATGTCGGTGGGGCCATTACGATAATTCAGAGTAGTCGCTTTGTCACGGCAAAAACAGGACCATAAATTAGGACTACTGCCTTGCTCTACACGTTCAAACTCCTGGTTGTTGTTAGAACATTGGTTTTGGCATTGTTTTTCGGCTTCTTCTTTACTACCGGTAGAAGCTAAGCCGACTGGCTGGGTGCTGGCAGTGGGGGTTGTAACACTGTCTAAATGCGGCATCGTTATCACTGTCAGCTTGGGATTGATCAAATACAAAATAGTGAAAGACAAAAAAGCCAAGACCAGACCAATCAAGGCGGAGATAATAATCTCTTTGGCCTGTCCGATCTCGGAACTATTGCCTCGAGAAGCCAGCCACTTGAATCCGCCCCACATCACCATCACCGCCGCCAAGACTCCCACGGCGCCGATGATTAGACGATACCAAATATTAAAGTAAGTGCCCAAGATGTTAGCATCGGTGACATTAAATTCTTTGGCCATATTGCCGAGAGGCACATTAAGGCAAACTTTTCCTGCTGGGCAAGAGCCGGCGGCTCCGGAGGCGGCTGCCGGAGTTTCTCCGGGGGTAGCTCCCAAAGCCAGAAGAGGAGCAGTAAAAAACAAGACAACCAAAAATAAGATTATTATATTTTTTTTCATTTTATTGGCGGTTTTTAGAGACAGGACGTTTGCGCCCGATTAATGAACTGTTGTTCGCCATCGGCGCTTTCTAAAATATTGGCGTTACTGTTGATTCGGCTGGATACCCCCATACCCGGATCGGTTTTGAAAAAATTAAGGTAGTTGGTCCTCATATATTGGGCGGCTCCCGCTCGATCGCCAGCCCGGATTCTAGAAGCGGTTTCACTTAAAAATACTGAATTAGGACCAAATTGATAAGCGGTGTCTGCTAAAACCGCTTTAGCCTGGGGATCAAGTCTCTCCCAGCCGTCGCCATAAGCGTTGGCCGCTCCCGGCCAATAGGTATTATTGTAATTATTCCAAAACCAATTTTTTTCCGTTTCATAATCGACAGAATTCGGCCTTTGGTCGCTATTATGCCCAAAGCCATAAGTATAGCCGTGCAGGTCGGCATAAGGAGTGCTGTTGTATCCCTCATAAGAAGCGGTAAAGGCATGATAATAATCAACGCCACCGGCGGTTTCTGAGCAAGGAACTTTGGCTTGGGAGTAATATGGCCCTGGCAGACCGTTTGGGTCGACAGATAAAGAGATGCCTCTGGGAACAAGGTTGGTATGAACAACCTGCACACTATCCAAATGCGGCATCGTTATCACTGTCAGCTTGGGATTGATCAAATACAAAATAGTGAAAGACAAAAAAGCCAAGACTAGACCAATCAAGGCGGAGATAATAATTTCTTTAGCCTGTCCGATCTCGGAACTATTGCCTCGAGAAGCCAGCCACTTGAATCCGCCCCACATCACCATCACCGCCGCCAAGACTCCCACGGCGCCGATGATTAGACTAAACCAAACAGCAAGGTAGTCTTCCAGGCCAGAGGCGGTAGTTTTGGAGCCAAGAGGCACATTAAGCTTAATACTGATTGATCCTTTTGATTCTTCGGAATTAATTCCGACAGGGCCGCTGAATTGATCGAGAGTTTCTCCGGCGGCCAAGAAGGAGCGACAGCCTTGCTGGCAGGTTATCAAGAGAGAATCGTTGGCCGCCCTGGCCAGGCCCTGATTTTCCCTGTTTCCATAATCCGTGTAACATTGGTTGACGCAGTCGGTGTATTTTGTTTTGTCGGCCAAAACATTTTTTGGCAACAAGCTGATGGCCAAGAGGATAATCGCAGGCAAAATTATTCTTAACAGTTGTCGTTTGGTGATCATCGGTTTAGTTCTATTTTGATAATGTTTTCGAAATCGGCCAAAGAAGCTTGTCCGGAGAGCTCCTGGCTGTTGATATAAAAATGAGGCGTACCAGTAAGCAGGAGCTCATCGGCTTCCTGGACATCTTGCTCAATTAGCTTTTCAATATTTTTGTCTGTTAAACAATCAGAAAAAAGTTTTTCATTTAAATTCAGTTTTTGGGCTAGCGCCAGAAGATTTTTTGCAGAAAAATTTTTTTGGTTTTGCCACAACAGATCGCTGTAGGCCCAAAATTTATTTTGTTGCCCAGCGCAGCGGGCGGCTTGATGGGCCAGATAAGAATCTTCTACTCCCGAAAAAGGCAGGTCTTTCCAAACTAGCCTGACCTGATCCGGATATTTTTCAATAATTTTTTTCAACACATTTTGGGTGGCAGCGCCGTATTCGCAGGAGAAACTGGAAAATTCGAAAATGGTTATTGGCGCATTAGGATTGCCCAAAATTGGCGCTTGGGCTTTCATTTTTGGCTCTAGGAGTTTTTGTTCGGGCACATAACTGACCAAGCCATTGTCGATCACTGCTTTTTGTCCGGTAAGGGCTGCCGGGGCCGTGTTTTTTAATGCCGTCTGGGTTTTTTGCCGGGAGACGGAGGCCAAAGACAGCAAAAAGAAAGACACAATTATTATCGCCAAAATAACGAGAATACCTTTGAGATAGTCGGGAGTTTTATTTCTTGGCATCAGTTTTAGATCTTAACTTTGTAAATTTTTTTGGTATTATTGTCGGTGAAGAAAAGCGAATGAGTATCGGTGCTGATGATTAGCTGACCAATGGAATGATAGCCGTCGGGATTGGCAATAATTTTTTTCGATCCGGTACGCAGATCGATTTCATAAATTTGGTCGTTGACCTCATTGGCTACCTCCGGATCCAGGCCGACTCCGGCCGGAGGGTTAATGGGAACAGCGCAGAACAGGCGGTCATTGCCGCTAAAGGCGCATTTATTAGCCCAGGTAGTCAGGTCTAATTTGAGCCGGTTTTCGCCAATCGCTCCGGGCGTGGCTTCGGAAATCCAAAGTTCCGGCTTATAATCGTTGTCGGAACTGTAGACGCTGTAGAGTATTCTTTGGCCGTCGGGCGACCATTTCCCTTGAAAGCCGCGGCCCTCCACAATCATCAGTTTGAAATTTTCATTATTTAGGCCAATAAAATAGACTTCGGAACGATTAGCGTCTTTGCCTTGAGTAAAGGTGGCCACCATCTGGTTGTTGGGCGACCAGTTGGAGTCGAATTTATCTTCCACGCCGCCGATTCTTTCCAGGGTTTTGCTTTGCGAACCGTCATAGTTGGCAACTGCCAAAAAACGATTTTCTGGATCCAGGGCCAAGCTTTTGAAAACCAGCTTTTCGTCATTGGGGGAGAAAGAAAAATCTTCCCAATGGTTGGGCAGAGTCAGTTGCTTCTTGTTTTTGAAATCATAAACAATATTGGAGCCGTCCGGATATTCTAAAACGGCCTTTTCCAAGTTGTTAGACCAGCTGACATTCTTGACGTTATAGAAAATTTTGTCGCTGAATTCGCTGATTTTGCCGTCGAGAGAAAGGCGATAGAATTTGCCGGTTTTAGGATCATAATAGACCAGCTCGCCGTTTTGGGAACTGGAAACAAAATAAGCGTTATCCTTGCTTACCAATTCGGTTTCATTGGTTGGGGCAGTGGTTGGTTCGAGAGTGGTTGCCGGGGTTTTGCCGTTGACGTTCTCGGTTGTCGGTAATTGGCCGTTAGCATCAACAGTATAAATTTTGCCGTTAATATTCACAGTTAGCGGCAAGCGGCCATTAGCATTGGCATTAGTATTAATATTGGCGTTGGTTGGCGGCACAAAAAAACTGCGGAAAAAAAAGTAATAAAGAAAAAAGCCAAACAAGGCAATCGCGACAATAAAAAGAAGGATGATCCCTATTTTTTTCCAATCCAGTTCCATGGTTGTTTAAATTATTTTTTATTGACCGCCAATTCTTTGAGCCGCCTCTTGCACGGCAGTGTTGCCTCCGGGCAAAGCTCCGGCCAGCCAAATCATGGCGCCGCCCCAAAGGCCAATATTATAGATCCGGTAGCCGACGTAAAGTATCAAAGCGATAATGCTAAACAAAATTCCGTTAATAATGGCCAGAATAATTATTTCGGTCCATTTAGCCAGCTCTTTTGGCAGCCACCGGCCGATCAAGTAGTCTTCGCCAAAGTCGGCTATTTTATCGGTAAAGAGGGTGGTTGCCAGATAGAGATTCAGTCCCCAAAGAGTGAGAGTAGTCCAATCAAGCCAGACCGCTCCCCACATTGAAGTAAGAATGGCGGCACTCTCTTGCTTGACGGCCAAATTAACCGTAGCTTTGGCATCGGAAATTTTTAAAGAAGCGGCTAGGCTGGCGGCTTGTTTAAAGTTGTTTCTCGATTTCTCCCTGGCGCTTTGAATTCTTTGTTCTGTCGTTTGCCTTAGTTTGTCAGCTTCTTTTTCTTTGCTTTTATTTTTTTCTGATTCTTTTTTGTTTTCTTCTTCGACTTCTGGGGTTGGTGCTTGCGATTTTAGATCGCCGTTTTTTTCGTCTTTTTTGCCAGTGGCGTCTTCTTTTGGTTTTTTATCTTTTTTATCATCCTCCCCCTTTTTCTCACCTTCCGCCTTTTCCGATTTTTTGTCTTTCTTGTCTTTTTTTTCGCCTTCCTTTTCCTTTGCCCCTGTTTCTCCAGCCGGTTTTTCTTCCTCATCTGTTGCCTCGGCCGGCTCTCCAGCGATATTTTTTTTATGTTCTTCACCGGCCTCGGTTTGTGGTTCTGTCTCCGTTTCTTCTTCCGAGTCAGAAAAGAGATTGGCATTAGTGTCTTCACCGGCGCCTCCCCAATCTTCACTCTGGTCGTAGATGTCTTCTAGATCATAGGGATTTTCTTTGTCCCGCGGCAGATAGCCTTCCGCCTCCCTCCTTTTTTCTAACCGGGCTTCCTCCTGTTTTCTTCGTAAAGCGGCAGCCTGGCTGGAGCTGTCTTTTAGGCCGCCACTGCCAATAATGGAAGCGTTGGCAGCCCGTCTAGCAACACCCAAGGTATCGCCAAAATTTTTTGCTCCGGCTTTGGCTCGGCCAATCGCTCCTTGCTGGGCCAGAGGAAAACCGCTGGCTCGAGAGCTGATTTTTTGGGCTATTTTGTCTAGTGTTAGGCCGGCAACTCTGGTCATTCTGCCCGCGCGGCTGTTGGGACTAATGGCGCCAGCGGCTTTGGTTGCCCCGGCCAGGCCTCTTAAGCCAAGAGTGTCCAAAGACCTACCCGCCGGGCGAGAGGTTCTGTTTAATTGGTGGGCGAGATTATCGGACATCTAAATAAAGTTTAGCCGCGCCAATACTGATCAAATTAGGCGTTGACGCTTAACTTTATTATACCATTTTTTTCGCTAAGCTGCACAGTATTGCCGGCAGAGGCCCTATCTTCAAGAATTTTTTGGGACAGCGGCATTTCTATCAGCTCTTGAATTGTCCGGCTGATGGCGCGGGCGCCGGGAGAATCTTTTTGGCTTTCTTTGGCGAGAAAAACGATTAGCTTGCGGCTGAATTTCAAAGCAATTTTTTGTTTTTTCAGTTTTTCTTCCAATTTTTTCAGTTCCAGCTTGACGATGTCTTCCAAATCGTGACTGGAAAGCGGGTTAAAGTAGATTATTTTATCAACCCGATTCAAAAATTCCGTTCTAAAATGATTTTTAACTTCATTGATAATTATTTTTTCCAGAGGTGAAGAAAACTTTTCTTGACTTTGAGAAAAACCGATGGTTTTCTGTCGCTGAAAACGGTGGGAACCAAGATTGGAAGTCATGATAATGACAGTGTTTCTAAAGTTAATTTTAACTCCGGTGGCATCGGTCAGGTAGCCATTATCGAGCACTTGAAGCAGTAAATTGAAAACTTCCGGATGCGCTTTTTCGATTTCATCGAATAAAATTAAAGAGTAGGGACGATGTTTGACTTTTTCGGTCAGTTGCCCGCTCTCTTTGTAGCCGACATAGCCTGCCGGGGCTCCAATCAACTTGGAAATATTGAATTTTTCGCTGTATTCCGACATGTCAATGCGAATCAGCGCTTCAGGGCTGTTAAAAATCGATTGAGCCAGAATTTTGGCGGTATAGGTTTTGCCGACGCCGCTTGGTCCGACAAAAATAAAGGAAGCAAGAGGCTTGGTCTCATCGGTTAGTCCGGCCTTGGCTCTTTTGACAAAGCCGGCAATGGTTTTCAAGGCCCCGTCCTGTCCGATAATCATTTCTTTTATCTGCTGGTCCAAATTAAGCAGTTGGCGTTTTTCCGAAGAGAGCAGGTTGTCCAGAGGAATGCCGGTGATTTTAGTGAGAATTTGGGCGACATCTTTATCGGTTATTTCACCGATGTTCAAGTGAGATTTTTTTTGATTTTTTTTCTTTAAGGCGCCTAGCTCTTCGTTTAATAGTTCAACTTGTTTTTTAAACGCCAGCGCTTCGGCAAAGTTTTCACTAAAGATCGCCGTTTCCTTGTTTTTATTCAAACTGCTTATTTCCTCGGTCAGTTTGTAGATTTTTTTGTCTAGAGCGGATGTTTTTTTGTTAATTCTAATGGCGGCGCAGGCTTCATCAATGAGGTCGATCGCCTTATCGGGCAAAAATCGTTCCGGCAGGTATCTTTGGCTAAGCGTGATGGCGGCGCTGATGGCCGTTTCATTAATTCTAACGTGATGAAAATTTTCTAGATTTTCTTTGATGCCCAGTAGGATTTTTCGGCCTTGTTCGCCGGTTGGCTCATCAATTTTTACCGGTTGAAAGCGGCGGTTTAAGGCCGGGTCGTTTTCGATAGTTTTGCGATAATCCTCAAAAGTGGTGGCGCCGAGGCAATGAATCTCGCCTCTGGCTAGAGCCGGTTTCAAAATATTGGCCGTGTCCAGCGACCCGGAGGCCGAGCCGGCGCCGACGATATTGTGGATTTCATCAATGAAAATGATGACTTCGGGACGGTTTTTGACCTCCTCGATTATCTGTTTGATGCGGTTCTCAAATTCGCCACGGTACATGGTGCCGGCAATGGTGGCAGTAAGATCTAGCGAATAAATTTTTTTGTCTCGCAATATTTCTGGCACATCGCCGGACAGGATTTTTTTGGCTAAACCCTCGACGATGGCGGTTTTGCCCACGCCGGGCTGGCCCAAAATAATGGGATTATTTTTGGTGCGGCGGGACAAAATCTGGATAACCCGACTGATTTCCTCCTCGCGCCCGATGACGGGGTCGATTTTTTTCTGTACTTTGGGCGAAGTCAAATTGACGCCAAAAACATCCAGGACTCCGGTTTGGCCGTAGGGGACTTCCGGGTCGAGATATTCCTCCGATCGTTTGCCGATAACCTGAAATATTTCGGTCAGGTCGGGGAGCTTGGAAGCGCTTTTTAAGACGGCCGCGGCTCTTTGTACCAAATCATTTTCCGAAAGTTTGAAATTGTTGAATATTTTTTTAACCTCCTGGTCTCCGACTTCCAAGATGGCGGTCAAAAGATGTTCAGTGCCGATGTATTTATGGCGATTAAGATAAGAAATCTGAACTGATTTTTGAATAATTTTTTTGGCGTCGGGAGAAAATTGAGGCAGAACTTTTGTCACGGCTTGGTTTTTTGACAAATGACTTTGGGCAATGCTGTTTTTGACTTCGGCCGGCTTAAGCTCTAAAGAATTAAAAAGCTCGGCGCCGACGCTACCGCGCTGGAGGATCAAACCGTAAAGGAGATGAATCGGATCAATCCAAAAATGGGCCAACTCCTGAGCCAGTTCGGCGGCGGTTTTAAGAGATTTTTTATAATTATTGGAGAATTTATCCAAAGTGTCCATAAAATTTAATTAGATTTAAAATAAAATTAGGCCATGGTTCGCAATTTTTTTATACGGTCATCAAGAGGGGGATGAGTGGAAAAAGCGTTAGTAAAAATTTTTTTGCTTTTGGCAAAAGGATTGGCAATATACAAATGGGCGGTAGCGCCACTGGCCCTGATTAAAACAGCTGGGTCGTTTTTGATTTTTTCCAAAGCTCGAGCCAAGCCTTCTGGATAACGGGTTAAGAGTGAGCCGGCAGCGTCGGCCAGATATTCACGGTTGCGAGAAATTGCTAACTTTATCAGTTGAGCGATTAAAGGCGAGACAATAATTAAGATAAGGCCTAAAATCATTAAAACCGAACCGCCGTTTTCGTTATTGTTTCTCCGGCCACGGAAAAAGCTACCACGCCAAAACCAGTCGGCCAAAAGAACAATCACACTGACCAGAACTATGACAACAGTCATTAACCGGATGTCATAGTTTTTGATATGAGAGAGCTCATGGGCAATGACGCCTTCCAGCTCCTCATTCTCTAATTTAGCGACAGCGCCGGTGGTGATGGCCAGAGAGGAGTGCCGGGGATCGCGGCCGGCGGCAAAAGCATTGATGGCCGGGTCATTGATCAGATAAATTTTCGGCAGCGGCAAGCCGGCAGTGAGACAGAGGTTTTCCACCAGCCGATAGACATAGGCGTTTTCGTTTTTGGTGATAGCTTTGGCGCCGGCAGCCGCCAGGGCCAGCTTATCGCCGGAAAAATAACCAAGCAGACTCAGGGCGATCGAGATAGCCGCAGCGATTAGCAAAACGCCATTGCCATATTCGGTGAGATAACCGAGGAGGTAGCCCAGAAGAGAAATCAGAGCGATAAAAATAATAATTAAAATCCAGGTTTTACGTTTGTTGGAATCAATTTGGGAATACATAAAACTAATAATTCAAAATTATTTTTTGTTTCTGCCGGATTGATCAAATTGAAGCCGGTTCCAGAGGATAATTTTCAAACAAATTGATGATAATCCAATTTTTTTAAATTAAAAAATCACTCGCCTGGTTTGAAAATTAGAATTTAAAATTTTACCGTCACGTTTTCTTTCTCGCCAGCTTCAGTTTCAAAAAAAGCGAATTCTTTAAAACCCAAGGCGTTGCCTATTAAGTTATTGGGGAAGATTTGAATCTTAATGTTAAAGTCACGCACGTTACCGTTGTAGAAGCGTCTAGCTGCTTGGATTTTATTTTCGGTGTCGGCGAGCTCATCTTGTAGCTGCAAAAAATTTTGGTTGGCTTTGAGGTCGGGGTAGCTTTCGGCCAAGGCAAAGATGGATTTTAAAGTAGCGGAAAGAGCGTTTTCCGCTTTGGCTTTTTCTTCCAAATTGGCGCCCGGCTTCATGGCGGCGTTTCTGGCTTCGATAACTTTTTGCAAAGTTTCCTGTTCGTGTTTGGCATAACCTTTGACCGTTTCCACTAAGTTAGGAATCAAATCGTGGCGTCTTTTTAACTGGACGTCAATATCGGACATAGCTTCGTCAGTCCTGGTTTTTAGCTTAATTAAGCTATTATAAACCGCTATCAGCCAAACAATTATGATGGCTATGGCGGCCAAAACAACCCAAAGAATATCAGTCATATTTTTTAAATTATTTATTAGCTTTGATTTAGAGCTTTATTTTGTGTTATAATTTAAATAAATAGTTTTAATTTTTACTGTTTTATTGTATAATAAATTGTATAACATGACTGTTGATAAGTCAATTTATTTAAACTCTGGAAGGTGACAACTATGAGATGGCCAAGAGCCAAAGGATCTAAATTGTTAATCGTCAATTTCTTGACGTTTTTGGTTATTTTGGCGTGTTTGACGTTGGCTGGCAAAAACATTGCAGCCCAAACCGCGATTTGGCATGAGCCAGAAGGGACGCCGCCCAACAACAATGTGCCCGCACCTTTAAATATTAATACCAAGTTTGTAGGCGATAATTTATCGCTTGAGGGTGGCTGGGACTATGGTTTAGGAGCCATGAAACTCACTTTGTCCGGCTGCAACAATGCCAACGAGGTTCTTAAGTGGGACAATGACCAAGAAAAATGGGTTTGCGGTGAAGCCCAGGCCAATAATTTGTTAAGCGTCTTGCAAAAAAGTTCTGACGCCAGCGAATTTACTGGCAATGTTTTGATTGGCAGTGAAACCAACGGGGCTAATTTGTATTTAGGCGGTGAATTTACAAGTAAATGGCTTCATGCCACTGCCCAAGGCGACAACAGTATTCTGGGTAATTTGGGTTTGGGCACTATTACTCCACGAGCCAAACTTCATATCTTCGATTTGAGCAAAAACGCTGAAATCGACTTACAAAGCGTTGATGGCGAGGGCAATCACTGGGCTATTTATCATGACGCCTCTAGTAATTCTTTGCGTTTTTGGAACAATAAAGCGCCAGGTGACAAAAATGTTATTTCCTTGGGAGACGGAGGAAAATTGGGACTGGGCACCGTTAATCCCAATAGTAATTTGCATATTTACGACAGTTCTAAGAATGCAGAAATAGATATTCAAAGCGGCGGTGGCAGCAATGAGCATTGGGCTATTTACCATGATGCCAGTAGCGGTGATTTAAGGTTTTGGAAGGACGATAACGATGGCAATTCTAATAACGACAACCAGGTTAAAATCAATAAACAGGGAATAATTACTGCCGAAGATTTTTGTTCGGAATCCGGGAAATGTTTAAGCGGCGGCTTAGGTTTTATGGGTCAGACCAGCCAGGAATTCACGGGCGCGTCCGGGGGATATAAGGGAGCCAACGCCAAATGTTCGGCACAGTATCAGAATAGCCACGTTTGCAGTACGGACGAAATCCTGGCTTTGATTAATAAAGGATTATCGCCGAATTCTGGTTGGGGCTGGATCTCTAACGGGCCGCCAGGATTTCCGGCGATCATCCCCAACTATAAATCGCGAGTCAATGATTGTAATGGTTGGACTAACGGTACCGGCGATATCAATGGAGAAAAAACTTATGGTAATTGGTGGCAGTTTGATAGTAATGGCGGTCGAGGATATTTGGTAAATTGTAATGTCGATATGCCGTTTTTGTGCTGTCATTAGGCGTTTTAAAAGCTTAAATAAAATTAATTAAAAAATATGAACAGTAAAATCGTTTTTAAGACATTAATGCCAATAGCGGTAATGGCATTACTTTTTACGTCTTTAGCTCTGGTGGCCCAAGCGGCGCCCAATACCACGTGTCCAGGCTCTGGCGGCGGTATTGAGTGTCCCAGCTCCAAACCTTTTTTGTGTGGCGGGGTCTGTGTGGGCTCTTTACCAGTGCAGCCGCAGGATCCGGATCCTAATAATTACACTCTTGATTGTGACACTTGCCAATGGGTGTGTTATGGAGGAGCGGTCAGCTGTAATGGTTTGTGTAGAGCATCACAAGCCGGCCAAACTTGTGATTGGTCAGATGCCGCCGATACCGATGACGGCAAAAAGGACGCCTGTGGCAGCTGCGCCTCCTGTAATACTCCCACTTATTTGGATTGTCGTGATGTCAGCCGAGGCTGTGCCCGACCGGACGAATTTACCACTTGCGTCGGCGCTAACTGCAACACAACTACAGGAGAATGCAATTCCGGTTTTGCCAAAGATTCCTGCGGTCGTTGCGTCTCTAATGTTTATACCCCGGTTTATCTTAATTATTATGAGCCACAAACTGGAAATGTAGCTATTTCTGGCAACTTAAGAACCTCCAATGGTGATTTATATTTAAGCAGCACCAAAGCCATCAGAGTCGATGGCCTTGGTCAGACAGCTCTAAATATTGGCAACTGGGACGCTAATGGAGAGGGAGTGCAATTGGGTGTTTGGGGGAGCTTGAGGGTTGGTGATCTTAAAAATTATTGGCAAACAGGAACTGCGGAAGTCAGTATCAATGGTTCGCCGGCAAAAATCGCTGTTTTAAGCGCTGTTTCTGCCGACGGCCAGTTCCCGATAGGCGCTATCGCCAACGGAGTGGCAATTCTTTCGACAGAAAATTCCGGCAGTGATCCGTTTATCGATTTGGTTGACGGAAATGACAGTAGTGAGTCTCTTAACCTGAGATACAATCGCGCTTCCCGAACAACCAGTTTGACCGGATCAGGTAAATATTTTATCGATGGGCCGATTTATTTGTGGGGCGGAGAATATATTTCAGCCGGCAAAGAAGAGGGTAATTGGGGATTAAATCTGGGGGTTAATGGTGTTGATAGAATGACAATTGCCAGTGGCGGCAACGTTGGGATTGATACTGGCACCGTCGCTCCGGCTTCCAGGCTGACGGTTTTTGGCAACGCGCAATTTGGCGATGAAAAAAATTATTGGAAATTTGAGAATACGCCCTTAACAGTTAATGGCCAAACAATCACCGTGGCCTTAGCCAGAGGCAATTCCGGCGATGGCCAGTGGCCGCTTGGCGCCATTGCTAACGGCGTGGCAGTTTTGGCAGAGGGCGCTGGCAGCAGTCCCTTTCTCATTTTCGTTAATAAGAATAACATGGAAAATGCCTTTACCTTGGGCTATAACCCTACTTCCAAAAACGCCTTGTTTACCGGCGCCGATAGTTATTCTTTCGATAATAAAATTAGCCTTGGCGGCGGTGGTGAATATATTTATTCTCCCAGAGACGGGAATGATCCGGACAGGTGGTCCTTAAAATTTTTTACTGGTTTTAATAACGCCATGACTATCGCCAATAGCGGTAATGTCGGCATTGGCACCAGCCAGCCACAGCAAAAGTTAGATGTTAATGGAGCTATTCGGCTTGCCGGTCAAGCCCAAGAAACAGATCAGGCGCTTTATAATATTAATGGCGAGCTTTATTGGAACGGCAGCAAATTAGGTTCTGGACAAGGCGGTTCTGATTGGGTCAAGGTGGGCAATAATCTTGTTTATACCGGCGGCAATGTCGGTATTGGCACCACCAACCCGACCAGCGGGCTTGAAGTCAGTGGCCAAATAGCAGTTAAAGCGGTTAATGGCACTGGTGACGGCTGGGATTATTCTAGTTTTGTTTTGGATTCGACCGACAACAGTAAATGGGGATTAGTCCATCGGCAAGCCGAAAGCAGCCCCCAATTGCAGCACAGTCTTAATATCGAATATAATTCACCAGGCGGGTTTAGTTATAACAGAATGCTGACTATTATGCCACCAACTAAAGACTTGAGCGGCTTAAGTCCTTTGACCATCATGGGTAATGGCGATGTTTTAATGCCAAACAGAGTTGCGATAGCTAGATTGAATCTTGGTAGTAATAGCAGTGATGCAGCCCCCTCTATTACCGGTAATGTTGGAGCATTATCGTTTTTGACCAATAACCAACAAAGAATGATGGTTGATCTTGGTGGAAATGTGGGCATTGGTCTGGATAATCCCGGGCAAAAGTTAGATGTCAGTGGCGTGATTAGAGCGCAGGAGAACGGCGCGGCCAGAATTATTGCCGAAGGAAAGGGCAATGGTTGGGATTATGCCAATATTCTTCTTAAAGGTGATACTGGCTCCGGCCCCAATGGTGGCAATACTTGGTCTTTGTCGCATCGTCAGGCTAGCGATTCAGGCAGTGAGTACAAAGACGCCTTGATTGTGGAGTATAATGACAGCAGTAATAATAGCCATGATATGATCTGGGTTCAGGCGCCAATAATCGGTATGGAATCGGGACTTAGACCCTTTATGATAAAAAGCAACGGTGATATTCATATGAGTATGAATTTGTCGGTTGGCGGCAAGGTCGATAGCAGCAACATCAGTATTACTGGTAAGAGTGGCGGTGATAATCCAGAGTTGAGGATGAACATGTCTGGTGATAATTATTGGGCGTTATATGGTGACAAAAACGGCCAAGGAGATTTTAGGATTTGGAATCAAACCATCCCGGGAGATAAGAATGCTCTGGTTGTAAAACAAAATACTGGCAATGTTGGTATTGGAGTGACTAGTCCGACCCAAAAATTAGATATAGCCGGCAACCTGAAGGTACAGGTAAATACTGCCTCTGCCGCTCCTGCTGCTTGCAGTGCCGCCGAAGAGGGAACAATAAAATATGTGCGAGTAGGCAACGCCGGCCACTATTACGGTTGTGCCAGAACCAGCGCCACGGCTTTGAGCTGGAGGAGACTGGAATAGTCTAAAATGGTAAATGCTAAAGAAAAAATTTAAATATTTTTTAGGAATTGTTTTGGTGGGTATAATTGCCGCGACTGGTTTGTTGTTTTACAATTTTAAGACATTGCAAGCGCAGAACTCCGATTATGATTTGGCCGGTTGGCTTTGGAGTGATAATTATGGCTGGATTTCTCTGAGTTCGGATAATTGCAAACTGCCCGATTGCATTCCCGGCCCTAATGATTATGGCGTTAGATTAAATTCAAACAATACGGTTAGTGGCTATGCCTGGTCGAATAATGTTGGCTGGATCTGTTTTGGCGAAACTTGTTCGGGAGTCGCGCCCGATGGCGGAGGCCCGAGGATCGTTTTGGATGATAACAGCGGTCGATTGAGCGGCTGGGCCAAGGTGGTTTCCCTGGCAGATCAGGGCTGGATAAGTTTGGGTAGTGGAGAGGTTTTGGGCGAGATTAAAGGCGAAATATGCTATGACTGCAAACCGGTTTGCGAGGATTGGACGGCTTACAGGAGGTGTGACGGCAAGGGCTGCCAAGAATCAAACACCAAGTGCCAGGCAGGCGAGATCGGCTGCACCAATGTCGAGCCTTGCGTGGTTTATTCGGAAGAAAAATATGAACGTTGCAACACTTGTTTTTCAGAAACTTTTTTTTGCAACAATGAGAATGATTGCCGTCAGCCGCCCGATTCCGATCCGGTGGTTGGAGGCAGCGGGAAGATTTGTTCAGATTGCCAATTAAATTGTCATAAAGAATTTGATCCTTTAAAAAAGAATAATCGGATCGTCTGCGATAAATGTTTCAGGTGCAGAAATTATGGGGTTAGCTCCGAGGTTTTGGCTGATTTTAGCAACGGTGAAATTCTGGGTTGGGGCTGGAACGGCATAAAAGAAGGAAGCAACTGGGTGGGTGGAGCCGGTTGGGTGCATTTTAATACCGGTCGGGGAGCCTTTATTGTTTATCCTTGGCTGGAAACATTGTATGGCGCGATCTATAGCTCTAATGAGGTCAGGCAAAGAGCCGGATTAATTGATAATAATGCAACTTATTGTATTTTTGCCAAAGACGTGATTAGGGTTAGTTCAGCGCGCTGTGAGGAAAGAGTAATTAGTGATGTCAATATTAATTTTCCGAGCTTGGAAGCGGAGACAAATTATCGCAATGCTTTAGGCAAAATAGATTACACTGGACTGGTGACGCCGGTGGTTGTTGAAGGCAAAACTAACAAATACGGCAACGAAATAATCAAAATAGGCGATGGCTGGCTTGGTCCTCAAGGAAATGTTTTAGACGACAAAGTCTATTATCGCGAAGGCGATCTGACGATTGGCAGCTCGGGGTTGGTTTTCAATAATGCTCCGGAAGATTCGCAACAGAAGGGCAACGGGATAATTGTGATTGATGGAGATTTGAGGGTTAATGGCGACGTGTCCTATAATGGCCAATTAACCGATGATTTAAGACAGCTGTCTTCGGTAGCCTGGCTGGTCAGGGGCGATGTAATAATTAATGGCGACGTCAAGAGATTGGCTGGAGCATTTATAATTATGGGCAAAGGCAATGATTGCGAAGAGCTGGCTGGTTCACAGCCGGATTACCCGCATTACCGACAAAACAGTTGTGGCGTATTTTTTTCTGGAGAATCGGACAAGTCGCTGACTTCCCTGGGTTTAATTATTTCCAGAGCGTTTGATTTCCGTCGCACGTTTGCTAGTCGTAAACAAGGGGCAGAGAGAATAATTTACGATGGCCGTTTGATCGCCAACCCGCCGCCAGGCCTGGAAGGGTTTGTGGAAAAGCTGCCAGTTATCAGAGATTTTTCATTTTAATTTAAGAGATAAAAAGTTTAAATTCCTATGGGATTATTATCGAAGCAAATAAGTTATGTGGGGGTGGATTTGGGGTCGGCTTCAATCAAGATTGTGGAGCTGGCCAATATTAACCATCGTCCCAAATTAATCACTTACGGTTTTACCGAAAAAAAATTAGCCGGTTGGGCCGGTGAAGATGCCCTGGAACGAACGGAAGAGACGGCGCAGGTAATCAAAGATGTTTATAGTAAGGCCAGAATCGGCTCGTCTAAAGCGATTGCCGCCTTGCCGAATTTTTCGGTTTTTACTTCCATTCTAAATTTGCCGGAGATGCCCAAAAAAGAATTAGCCTCGGCAATCGGCTGGGAAGCCAAGAAAATTATTCCGATGCCTTTGGAAGATATTATTTTGGATTGGAAAGTAATCAAAGAAACGGCCGAAGACGGTAAGGTTTTAAAAAATAATGGCATTAACCCTGGCGCAGAAATCAATCTCCAGGAGGTTAATTCATTTAAAAAGATTTTCACCAAACCCAAAAAGAATTTGAAAATCCTTTTGACCGGAGCCAGCAAAAACTTAGTAAAGAAATACATCGATATTTTCAGACGTTCTGGCTTGAATTTATTAAGCCTGGAGACGGAGAGCTTCGCTTTAATTCGCTCGCTGGTTGGTAATGATAAATCAATAATCATGCTGGTGGATTTGGGCGCTACCACCTCCAGCATCACGGTGGTAGATGGGGGGGTGCCGGTTTTGAGTCGGAGCATCGAGGTTGGCGGCATGATGATAACCAAGGCAGTCTCGGCCAGCCTCAATGTTAATCTGGAGCGAGCCGAACAGTTTAAGCAAGACATGTCTTTGGGTGGAGAAGAGGCGGACAATTCCCTGCCACAGATAGTGGAAAGATCGTTTTCCTCGATTTTTAATGAAATAAAATACACCGTTAATCTGTATCAAGAGCAAAACAATAAAAAAATTGAAAAAATTATTTTGACCGGCGGTTCGGCTTTACTGGGTAATTTAACGGGTTATTTGTCGAGAGCGCTTAATATTAATACTTATATTGGTGATCCCTGGTCGCGGGTCATTTTTCCCACCGAGCTCAAGCCGATCTTAGACCGCCTGGGAGCCAGATTTGCCGTGGCCATCGGATTGGCAATGCGTAATATCGAATAATTATTTATGCCCAATATTAATCTTTTACCAGAAGATTTGCGAGAGAAAGAAACCAAAGAATTGGAAAAATTGGCCAAACAGCCAAAGGTTTTGCAGGTGGAATTGACCGAACCAGAGAAAGAGAAGCTTAAAGAAGTTATGAGCGATAAAGCAAAACCATCTTTTTGGACCAAAGTGCTTGGCCCGAAAGATAAAAAAACAGTGTCTGGGATAGAGGCCGAGGTGCCAGCGGTTGCTCCCAATGAAAGTATTGATATCTTATCCTCGGCTCATAACCAAAAAGTTAGTTTTGAAAAGGCGAAAAAGCCAGTCTCTTGGTCGGGTGTTTTGGGTCCGGCCCGCTCACCTATCAGGCCGGCAGAATCAAACTCAAATACCGCGACTTTTTCCAGCCAGGAGCCGCTGAGAGATAAAAATACAGTCAGGCAAGAGATAATTAAGAATATTGAACTGACAAAACGACAAGGACAACAAAAAGTAAGCTGGTGGAGTAGAATTTTTCAACCCAGGCCCAGGAAGCCGGAGTTAATAAAATTAGCAGCGGCTCGAGAGCCAGAAAAGAAAATTGTTAACAATAAGGGCGGTTATCATCAGGCGCCTATGAGCGAAAGATCGATTTTTGATATAAATTTAATACCGGAGGAGCTGCTGATGATAAAGAATCGGACTGCGGCTGGCAGGGTAATCTCAATTTTATTGGTTGTTATTATTGCCGGTCTCTTGGTCGGCGGTTTATACTGGTTCTTGGGTTTGAAGCAAACCGAGCTGAATAAACAACTGGCCGTTGAAGAAAAGAATTTAAGCAGTCTAAGGAATAGAATCGACGGCTATGAACTTCAATATCAAAACAGCCTGGCCTTCCAGGACAAGCTGCTGGTTTTGAGGGATTTGCTGGTCAGTCACGTTTATTGGAGCAATTTTTTTAATCTGCTGGAAAAATATACTTTGGATGATATTTATTATACCAACTTAACCGCTGATGTTTCGGGAGAATTTGTTTTGCCGGCGGTGGCCAGCGACTACCAGGCGGTCGCCAAACAGATAGAGGTTTTGAAAGAAGCCAGGGATTTTGTTAAAGAAGTCAAAGTCGATGATATTAAGTTGCGTTTTGACGACCGTAAAGGAGTCGACGGAGTGGCTTTCAAATTAAAAATAGTTTTAGCCGATGGTGTTTTAGCCAAGCGTTAAATTTTAAACAATAGCGATTTATGAACGGTAATCTAGAAAACAAAACAAGCCAGCCTCTAAAAAAGAAAGAAGGGCGTTTTGGTTTTATTGTTAATCAATTTTTCCCGCTAATGGTGGTTGTAATTTTTCTGGCTGTTTTAATCGGCGGTTATCTATTGGTCGTCAGATGGCAATACGAGAAATTAATCAGCAGTCGAGCCGACTTGCAGCGGCTAAAAACCGGAATAATAAATTTGGAACAGAGGGAAAAATTATTAAAGAAATACCAATCGGAGGGTTTTAGGTTTTCGGAAAATGAGCAAGATTTGCTGTCTCTAGCCCTGCCCAAGGATTTTGACTTGCCAGCTTTTATTATTCAGCTAAAAAACTTGGCCGATAATTATGGCTTCTTGATAAACAATATAAAAATAACCGAGACTGCTGCCGGAGCAGCGGGCAATAAAGTTCAGGTGGCCGAACAGGCCAACCATTTGAAAAAATTGGGAATCGAATTGGAGCTGATCGGCGGTGATTACGGTAATTGGAAAAAAGTATTAACTGCCATGGAGTCCAGTATTATGATTTTTGATGTCACGGCTTTGGATTTTTCGGCCGACAACCCGGTTTATAAGTTGAAGCTGGTTACCTATTATTACAATTAATTTAAACTAACGTTTTATGATATCCAGGGAGAAAAAGAAGGGGTTTAATGTTTATTTAGTTTTAATAGTGGTGGTTGTTTTATTTTTGGCTTTGCTGGGCGCTAATTTTTGGCTGGTCAATAAAAGCTTTCAGCCTTTGGAAAAAAGCCAGGACAGTAATGTGGACATCGCCCTGGATAAAAGCCGGGCAGCCACGAAGATCAAGGAGGAGTTAGTTGTCAAATTAGAACAAATGGAAAAAAGGGGGAAATTCGGCAATTGGCCTTTGGTTTTGGCCGAGATCAAGCTAAGTGACAATCGAGACAACCCTTTTGTCAAAAAGTTAGTCAAAGAAAGCGATATTATTTTAGCGCCATTATTGAAAGATTAACGCCAGTCAAGCCATGGGTTTTATTATAAATAGCAGCCCGCTCTAGGATTTTTATGAATCTCAACAATACCGATAGAATTAAAAACGCACTGCTTAGCAGAAATTTAATCGATCCTAAGGATTTGGCCGTAGCCGAAGCCAAGGCGATTGAGACCAACAAGAGTTTGGAGGAGATTTTAGTTCAGGAGCGATATTTTGCCAGCAAGGAATTCAATAAACTAAAAGGAGAAATTTTTAATTTGGAAACAATTGACCTGGAAGAGATAACGGCTGATCAGGCAACCTTAAACCTATTGGCTCCCAAAGTGGCAGAAAATTATCAGGCGGTGATTTTTGCCAGAGCCGGCGACGAGATAAAGGTGGGCTTGGTTGATCCCGGAAATTTTCAGGCTCATGAGGCCATAGACTTTTTGGCGACACAAAAGGGATTGAGACCAAGGTATTACGCGATATCTTTTCAGGATTTTAGATCGACCTTCAATCAGTACAGCGGCTTTAAAAAAGAAATTGGAACGGCGGTCGAGGCGGCTAAAGTCAAGTTTGCCCAGCGGGAAGGATTTTTAAAAGTAAAAGAAGAGGAAGAAGACTTCGATCAGGTAGTCAAAAGCGCGCCGGTGGCAAAAATTGTTTCGGTAATCGTAAAGCATGCTGTCGATGGCGGCGCTTCGGATATTCACATCGAGCCAGGAAGAAGCACCGGTCGGGTACGTTATCGCGTTGATGGCAATTTGTTTAATTCGCTGACTCTGCCAGATTATCTTTATAATGCCGTGATTTCTAGAATCAAGGTTTTAGCCAACATGAAATTAGATGAAACCCGTTTGCCGCAAGATGGCAGAATCAGGTTTAAGCTCGATGATCGCGAGGTAGATTTGAGAGTCTCTGTCTTGCCGACTCTAAACCAGGAGAAAGTGGTGATGAGGGTTTTGGACACTTCGGCGGGAGTGCCCACCTTGGCCGAGCTGGGTTTTTCTGACTATCATATTCAAATAATTGAAAAAAACATTAAGAGGCCATACGGATTATTTTTACTGACAGGCCCGACCGGGAGTGGCAAGACCACCACCCTTTATTCTGTTTTAAATATTTTGAATTCAGACCAGCAAAATATCACTACCCTTGAAGATCCGATAGAATATTATATCGACGGGGTTAACCAGTCGCAGATTAATCCTGATATTGGATTTTCTTTTGCCTCCGGACTAAGATCGATACTGCGCCAGGATCCCAATATTATCATGGTTGGCGAAATTCGCGACAGTGAAACCGTAGAGCTAGTGATTCACGCGGCTTTGACCGGTCATTTGGTTTTTTCCACCCTGCATACCAACAGCGCCTGGGGAGCGATTCCCAGATTAATAGACATGAAAGCCGAACCATTTCTTTTGGCCTCGACTCTCAATCTGGTCATGGCGCAGAGGTTGGTCAGAAAAGTCTGCCCCAATTGCAAAACAGAGGCCAAGCTGCCCCCCAAAGTATCGGAAAAAATAATGCTGGAAATAAAAAAGATACCGGATGTTTTTTTACAGTCGCTAAAGGGCAAATACGCTTTCTATCGAGGCCAGGGTTGTCAGAGTTGCAATAACACCGGCTACCTTGGTCGGACGGTGGTGGGGGAAATAATGGATATCACCATGGAGCTAAAGGAGCTGATGGTTAAGGATTTTACTATCAAAGATATTCAGGATCAGCTCCAGAGACAAAACTACATCAACCTAGCTCAAGACGCCATTCTCAAGGCTTTGCAGGGACTGACAACGATAGACGAAGTACTTCGAGTTTCTCAAGATCAATAATAAAATAACTAGGAAATATAATAAAAGAATATTATGCCTAAAAAAGAAAAAGCGATATCGATTTTGATTGTGGAAGACGACATTTTTTTGGCCGATCTTTATCGGACTAAATTTGAGTTGGAGGGATTTAAGGTTTTTGTGGGTTATGACGGTGAAAAGGGGCTGGAGTTGGCTAGTAAAAATTTACCCCAAGTCATTCTTCTGGACTTAGTTTTGCCAAAGATGAGCGGTTTCCAGGTTTTGGAAGCTCTAAAAAACGATAAAAGACTAAGAGAAGTCCCGGTGATTCTCTTGACCAACCTAAGCCAAAAGGCAGACGTGGAAAAGGGTTTGAGTCTGGGGGCTAATGACTATCTAATCAAAGCCCATTTTATGCCCTCGGAAGTAGTGAATAAAATTAAAAAATTAGTTGACAGGGCGGTTTAATCTATGGAATCTTCGCAATACTTGTTGGTCAAGGGTATCTTAATTGAAGCCGTGACTCGGGGAGCGGTTGATTTGCATTTTTCCGTGGGCAACAACCCGGTTTTGCGAGTTAACGGGGAACTGGTTGTTTTACAGGATAAAGACTTGATCACGCAGGATTTTATGGAAAAGCTGATGGCTTCGCTACTGACAGTAGAACAGAGAAAAAAAGTAGAAGTCGACCGGGAGATAGTTCTGACCCACAACTTTGACAAAGATTTAAGATTCAAAATAAACGTCTTTTATCAGCGGGGTTTTTTATCGGCCACCCTGCGTCATATTCCGGCCAAAATCCCGACTATCGGTTCCCTGGGGCTTAATTCGGTGATCAGGGAGCTAACCAAATTGAAAAGTGGTTTGGTCATTATTTCCGGGCCTTTCGGCTCAGGCAGAACAACCACGGCCATCGCCATGCTTGAGGAGATAAATCAAACCAGAAAAGAGTACATCATTACCATTGAAGATCCGATCGAATACCTTTTTGCAAATAAAGAAAGCATTGTTGAACAGAGAGAGGTTGGGCGAGATACCAAATCATTTTTGGATGCCCTGCATTATTTTCAGGAGGAAGACGGCGATATTTTGTTTCTCGGTGAAATGGGCGACAGTAAAACCATTCCCATGGTTTTGGAAATAGCCCGGGGCAGCTCGCTGGTTTTGACGGTCTTGGGCGCTGCCTCCGCTGTTAATACGGTGGCCAGCATTTTGGACATTTTTCAAAGCTTTGATCAGGAAAGGGTCAAGGATTTATTGGCTACCTCCTTAAGAGCGATAATTTGTCAGAAGATGGTGCCAAAGGTGGGTGGTGGCAGTTTGGTGGTACAGGAAATCATGCTGGTTAATGATGCTGTTAAATCAATTATTCTCGGCGGCAGCAATCAACAGTTAGACAACATCATTCAGACTTCAAGAAAAGAAGGCATGATTTCTTTTGATCAGGCGTTGGCTCAATTGGTTAATGAAAGAAAAATTCTTTTAAAGGATGCCATTGACAATGCTTCCAACCGTTTGGCGTTAGAAAGTTTGCTTAGAGAAAAATATTAATTATAAATAATAAAGTAGATGCCTATTTTTTCCTATAAAGCCAGAAACAGTCGAGGCCGTTTGATCGAGGGGGTAGTCGATGCGGTTACGGCAGACGCGGTAGCCAACTTGTTGGTGGAAAAAAATTTAGTAGTAACAAATATCGAAAGGCAGGGTGGTGAATTTTTAAAAAGCCACGGTCTGTTTTTTTTCAGAAGGGTCAAAAACAAAGAACTGGTTTTTTTCTTTCGTCAGTTGGCGGTAATGATTGAGGCTAATTTGCCGATAGTCAGGGCTTTAAAAATTTTAGTGCGGCAAACCGGTGATAAAAAATTAAAAAGGATCATCGCGACGGTGGCCGACGAGGTTGACGGTGGCTCGAAGCTATCGGAGGCGATGGCCAGCTTCCCGGAAGTTTTTGGTGTTTTTTACATTAATATGATTGGTTCCGGCGAGACCTCCGGTCGTTTGAGCGAGGTGGTTAATTATCTGGCTGATCAGCAAGAAAAAGATTACGATTTACAATCAAGAGTTAAGGGTGCCCTGATCTACCCGGCTTTTATAATAGTCAGTCTGCTGGTGGTGGCTTTTATTATCATGACTTTTGTTATTCCCCAGATCTCTTCCTTACTTAAAGAATCGAATGTGACCCTGCCTTTGACTACCAGGATTCTGATGGCGGTCTCTGATTGGTTGAGAGCCTGGTGGTGGCAGGCTATAATAGCGATCATTCTACTAATTGGTGGCTTAAGCGTTTACGGCAGGTCAGAGACCGGCGGCCATTTTTTTGACTGGCTAAAATTAAGAGTACCTATTTTTGGAAAGATTTTTAGAGAAATTTATATTGTCAGAATAACTCGAAGCTTAAACACCCTCTTGGCTGGCGGTGTGCCGGTAGCCAGGGCCTTAGAGGTGGTAAAGGAGGTTGTGGGCAATAAAATCTATAAAGAAATATTGGAACAGGCCATTAAAGAAGTTGAAGAGGGCAATCCCTTGGCTGACAGCTTGTTGGTTTTCGAGAGTTATTTGCCCTTGGCGGTGTCACAAATGGTCAGTATTGGCGAAGAGACTGGCAAATTAGAGGAAGTGACTGGTAAAATAGCCGATTTTTACTCACGAGAGGTTGATGCCAGCACCAGGAACTTAACGGTCTTAATAGAACCGGTAGTGATGATAATTTTGGGCGTGGGCATAGCTTTTTTCATCATGGCCGTGATCACGCCCATGTGGCAATTATCGGCGTCGATGTAGTCTGAGTTCGGAATTTGTGCTATAATGGTAATAAGAGCCTAAAGGGGCAGAAACTTTCCGCAAATTTAATTATTAATAATCAAAAAGGTCGAAAAAAATAAAAGTTTTATCTACTCGAGTGGAAAAAACAGCTTCGATCCGACGGATCGGAGAAAAAGTCAACTTAATAAAAAAATTTAAGCTATGAAACAAAAAGGTTTTACTTTGATTGAACTTTTGGTGGTAATTGCCATTATTGGCTTGTTATCTTCTTTGGCAATTATCTCCCTAAACAGCGCCAGAAACAAGGCTTACGACGCTCAAGTTAAGAGCGATTTGGTACAAGTCAGAAATTCGGCTGAGATTTACTATGATACTAACGGTTCTTATACTGGTTTTACTGTACCAACGCAGCTGGTAGCGCCTAATTGCAGCGATGACGCCGCTTACGTGGTGACTATTTCAGCCGATGGCACGGCTTATGCCTCTTGGGCCGACTTATGCGCCGATACGGACAACGATTATTGTGTTGATTCGGTCGGGGTGTCAAAGGTGACCGCTGGCCATGTGGCCGATGGGGCTACCGCCTGCCCATAATTCAAACTTTCTTTTTCAAGATTAAAAGCTCTCTTCCTCAAAGAAGAGAGCTTTTTGTCTGGCCAGATTTATGGTATAATATTAAGCAAGAATAAGGAAATTAAAACCAGACAGCATGACCAAGCGCACAAAATTTAAACTGATAATTTATTTATTATTATTGATTTTGGGTATTACCGGATTGATTTTGTGGTCTATTTTTAATGCGGCTCGGGGTCGGGACTATAAAAGACTGGGAGAAATAAAAATAATAGAAGCAGAGTTTAACAGTTATTTTAATAAGTTTAACACCTATCAGGTGCCGGATTGTTCGCCACCCATGTTGGTTAACTATTGTAGTGGTAAAGGCGAGAGAGTTTTGGCTATAGATACGATAGTCGACCCTGTCAATAAAGGAAATTTTCAGTATTTAGTGAGTTCATTAAGTGACGATAATTTTCGAGTCGATTTTTCTCTGGAGATGGGTATCGGCACTCTGGCAGCGGGTAATTATCTGCTGACACGTCAGGGTATTTCTAAATAAAGCGACTGGTTTTCTCTATGTTTTATTTTTTGATTTTTGTTTTTGGTTTAGTGATTGGCAGTTTTTTAAATGTAGTTATTTTTCGTTTACGCAGCGGGGAGAAGATTGTTAATTCTCGCTCCCACTGCCGGAGCTGTAAGAAGCAGCTGACCTTTAAGGACCTAATTCCGCTGGTAAGTTTTGTTTGGCAAAAAGGACGTTGCCGTTATTGCGGGGCAAAAATTTCTTGGCAGTACCCATTGGTGGAGCTGGTTACCGGTCTGTTGTTCGTGGCGGCAACTTTTAATATTATCGGTAACTTGGGAGCGGGCATGTTATTTTACAATTCGGATATTTTTTTTAATTGGTTAAAAAGTTTGGTTTTTATCTCTTTTCTGGTGGTAATTTTTGTTTATGATTTGAAGTGGTTGCTTATTTTAGACAAGATAACTTTGCCGGCAGGGATTCTGGCCTTGGCTTTCAATTTGTTTTTGGGAATTAGCTGGAAGAGTCTGCTGCTGGGGGTTGTTGTCGGCCTGGGATTTTTTCTAATCCAATTTTTGGTTTCCCGGGGCCGGTGGATCGGCGGCGGCGACTTAAGGCTGGCGGTGGTAATGGGGTTGATGCTGGGCTGGCCCAAGATTCTAGTGGCTCTGTTTTTCGCTTATATAATCGGCGCCCTGATCGCTTTGATTCTAATGGCTTGGGGGAAGCGCGGTCTGAAATCACAGGTTCCGTTTGGCACCTTCTTGTCGCTGGGCACGTTGGTAGCTATTTTTTGGGGCGAAGAAATAATCAAATGGTACTTAAGTCTCGTTTGAACAAATTTATGCCAAAACAAAAAATGACCGCCGGTTTCACTTTGATAGAAATTTTGGTAGTTATAGCCATCATGGGCGCGCTCTCTTCTTTTTTAATAATCAATTTTCGAGTTAACGAAGACAGCCGTAAATTTAAGAACGACTCTCTGCTGGTGATGGACGGTTTTAAAAAGGCCCAAACCATGGCTTTGGCCAGCCAGCTGGTAGAGGGTCGGGCGCCGGTCGGTTACGCGGTGTTATTGGACGATTGCTCTTTTGGCTCCTGCTCTTACGAAATCGCCTCTTATGGCGGCGATAAAAAAGACTTTAGCAACCAAAGTGATTTTAAAACAATTGAAAAAGTAAATTTAAGCGAGGAAGTAGAGCTAAAAGCCAAAAATTCGCGGATTATTTTTTTCCCGCCGCGGGCCGAATCGGTAATTTTGGTCAATGGAGAAATTACCAACTATCTGCCGGTTGAGTTGCGCCACAAAAAAGGCAAACTTTTGCCTATCTGCGTGACAGTAAGCGGCATGTCGGGCAGAATTGATTCGAGTCCCTGTTCCATGTAGTTTTATGATTTCAAAAATAAAAAAATTTTTTAGCAACCAAACCGGCCAGAGTCTTTTGGAACTGATTGTGGCCATGGCCATTATTAATGTTGGTTTGTTTGCGGTCTGGGCGCTCTTTCTGTCTAACTTTTCAGGCGAACAAGAAGCCAAGGCCAGAATCGTTGGAGTCAATCTGGCCAGAGAAGGAGTGGAAGCGGTAAAAAATATCAGAGATTCTAATTGGCTTAGGCTGGAAGACAATAAGCGCTGTGGCCAAAATCTTTGCAGTTGGGATTATGGCCTGGTCGGCCCTGGCGGCGATGACACCGCTATTTTAGTGGATCTGTTTGAAACCAGCGGTGAAGCCAGATTGGATTTTGGTCCCGATAGTTTAAACGACAATTCAACAAAGATTTTTATCGATCAATCTCTGGCCAAGGGTTTTTTTATCCAGCACCCCAGTGGTAGCGCCCAGACCGGCCAGCCGACGATTTATCGTCGGCTGATAACTCTTGATGATATTTGCTGCTCTGATATTAACGGAGACGGTGATTGCGACGACAATGCGTTTAAGGCTTGTTCGGAGACGACCGGCTCGTTGAAAGTCGGCCTGGAGGTCAGCTCCAGGGTGCAGTGGCTGCTTAACGGTAAAAGCAGGGAAGTGGTGGCGGAAGACCATTTGTTTAATTGGAAATAATTTAAACCTCAATGAAATTTTTTAGAATAACTTCGGGCAACAATTCAAAACAAGGCTTTACTCTGGTGGAGGTGCTGGTGGCAGTGAGTATTTTTAGTATTTTGTCGGTGGTGGTGTCTTCGATTTTTTTGAACGTCAATGGCTTGCAGCGCAATACAGCCAGCTATCAGCGATTGCAGAACGAAGGCCGTTATATGTTGGAAAAATTGGCGCGCGAAGTGAGATCGAGAGAAATAAGCTATCCACTGGAAAATCCTCAAGACCACCTTTTTTTCAAAAAAGACGAAAAAGGCAATTATTTGAGAATTTGCTGGGTGGACGACTGGTTAAAATATTATCTTGACGCCGATAATTCTTTGGATAACGAAGAGAATTTGAACAACTGCCGAACCAAGGGACAGCCGCTTAATGCTCATGACGTCAGCGTGACCGAGGCCAGTTTTTTTATTCTGCCGGTCTTGGAAGATCGCTGGGGCGAGAAGCCGCTTTCTAACATCCAGACTCGGGCGACCGTTCTTCTGAAAATAAAAAACAATTCAGGCAACAGCAAAGATCAAAAGGAACTGACGCTACAAACCACAATCTCCAGCAAAATTTATAAAAGATGACATGACCAAAGAAAAAAAATTATTAACTGCGTTTCAAAAAGAACAAGGAGTGATTTTGATAATGTCCCTGATTATCATGTCGGTTTTGTTGTCGACGGCTTTGGGTTTTGCCATTTTCATTTTTTCTGACATTCGGCAAGCCAGGTCGGTTGACAACTCCGTGTTGGCTTATTATGCGGCCGATGCCGGCCTGGAACGCAGTTTGTTTATGTTAAGAAAAAACGGTGTGACTTGGGTGGGCCAGCCAAACGATCCCCAGCCCGGAACACTGCTAAAAATTTTAGGCCGGGACGATTTTGTCCTAAAAAATGATGCCAGGTGGAATCTGGCCGGCTCCAAAGATTATGAAGAAAATTTTTATCGCCAGCGTCTGGCCAATGGCCAAAGCGTAAAAGTTTATTTTTTAAAAAGGACGTCAGAGGCACGAGAAAATAAAACCGACAAGGTGCGGCTGGAGTGGTACAAAGGCAAAAAAGCCGACGGCACAGTCTCGGATGTCCGGCTGCAGGTAATTTTTACCCAGCTCGATCCCCAGCTTAAATATGATCCCGAAGTTGACGATAGTCCGGTAGTGGTCTATTACACCGATCAGAGCCCCCAGCCGCTTTTTAGCGATTCCAGCGTGATGGAAAAGATCGAATACCCTCTTAAAGACGAGATAGTGCCTTATTGCCAAGGCAGCAGCTGCAATCAAACGCCGCACGATTACGTGATGGAGATTAGAGCGTTGTCTTTTGACCGTGATAACCTAGAGACCAGCGGTGATTACATTGATAGCTTAAGGGTGGTGGCTTATAATAAAGACGATCAGGTGGTTCTAGACGGTATCACCAATATCACGCTTAAGTCTATTGGCACTTATCGTGGGTCCCAGCAGGAAATAGTGGCTTATTTGCCGCCTCGCGACCCGCTTTCGGGCCTGTTGGGCTTTGTCTTGTTTTCCGAGGAAGATATTACCAAAAGTTATTAGTCAAATTATGAACAAGTTAGCTGCCGAGAAGAGGATCAAAAAACTAAAGGAACAGCTGGGGGAAATCGACCGCGCTTACTATGTTTTGGATAAGCCGATAGTTTCCGATGCCGTCAGGGATTCGCTCAAAGACGAACTGGAAGAGTTAGAAAAAGAGTTTCCCGGGCTGATTACGCCAGACTCGCCGACACAGAGGATTGGTGGCAAGGCCTTGGGGAAATTCGAAAAATATCGCCACCGCGTACCCAAGTATTCTTTTGACGACGTGTTTTCTTTTGAGGAGGTAGAGGAGTTTGACCAAAGGATAAAAAGGTTTTTGGGTTTGCCGTCGGGACAAGAGGTGGAATATATTTGTGAGCTCAAAATTGACGGTCTAAACATGTCGTTCATTTATGAAAAGGGATTGTTGGTCAGGGCGGTAACCCGCGGCGATGGCGTCACCGGAGAAGTGGTGACCCACACCGTCAGGACCATTGGCAGCGTGCCTCTGAAGCTGACCGAAGCGCTGAATATCGAGGTGGGGGGAGAGGTGTACATGCCAAAAAAAAGCTTTGACAAATTAAATCAGCAAAACAAAAAAAACAAACTCCCTCTCTTTGCCAATCCTAGAAACGCGGCCGCCGGCAGTGTCAGGCAGCTAGACCCCAAAGTGGCGGCGCAGAGAGACCTGGACAGTTTTATGTGGACGATTTATGAACCGCAATATTTTGGCCTGAAAAAGCACGAAGAGATTATGAAAAAGATGGCTGGGTTGGGGCTTAAGGTAAATGGTCATTGGAAGAAGGTTAAAAACATCAAAGGCACCCTGGCTTATTTCAAGCATTGGGAAAAATACAGGGAAAGCCTGCCTTTTGAAATTGACGGCATTGTGATAAAGGTTAATGATTTGGGTTGGCAGGAGCGTTTGGGACGGACGGCCAAACAGGTGCGCTGGGCAGCGGCTTATAAATTTCCGGCCGACCAAGTGACTACAGTGGTAAAAGACATTAAGATTCAAGTCGGCCGCACTGGCGCTCTGACGCCGGTGGCTCATTTGCGGCCGGTGAGTTTGGCCGGCAGTCTGGTCAAGCGGGCCACTTTGCACAATCAAGACGAGATTCAGCGTTTGGACATCAAGATTGGCGACACGGTGGTTTTGCAGAAAGCCGGCGACATTATTCCCGAAGTGGTCAAGGTTTTGCCCAAACTGCGTACCGGCAAAGAGAAGAAGTTTGTTATGCCCGCCAGCTGCCCGATTTGCGGTTCTAAAGTAATCAGAAAAGCCGGGGAGGTGGCTTATTATTGCACCAATAAAGATTGCTTTGCCCAGCAGCAAGAACGCTTGAATCATTTTGTTTCCAAAACGGCTTTTAATATCGACGGCTTGGGGCCAAAAATTTTGGAACAGTTGCAACGGGCGGATCTAGTCAAAACCGCCGCCGACCTTTTTTTGCTTAGAGAAGACGACCTAAAGCCGTTGGAAAGGTTTGCCGAAAAATCAGCGGATAATTTGGTCAGGTCTTTAAACGACAGCAAAAAAATCAGCTTGGCAAAATTCATTTATGCTTTGGGTATCCGCCACGTGGGTGAGGAGACAGCCATCCTGTTGGCCGACTATTTCGGTTCTTGGGAAAAGCTAAGCTCGGCCGAAGCCGAAGAACTGGAAAAAGTCGAAGGCACTGGCCCTAAAGTAGCAGCCAGCATAAGAGAATGGCTGACCAGCAAAAAGAACAATATTTTGGCGGAGCAACTTTTAAAAAGGGGAGTCAGAATAGTCAATTCGGCGTCCAAGGTTTCGGCAAAATTAAAAAACACCACCTTTGTCTTAACCGGCGAGCTGGACAGTCTGACTCGGGATGAAGCCAAGGAAAAAATCAGAAAATCAGGAGGCGACGTCTCCGCCTCGGTCAGTCTAAAGACCGATTATGTGGTGGCCGGAGCCAATCCCGGCTCAAAATACACCAAAGCGGAAAAGCTAAAAGTAAAAATAATCAGTGAAAAAGAATTTTTAAAACTGCTAAGCTAAAAGAGTGGCAATTTGAGAACGACCCGACTCGGCCGCTTTTTATTTTTCTTAATGCTTGTCAAATTAATTCAAAGGTGCTAAAATTTTTCTAGTTTTAACCGTCAAAATATGAAACTCTCTCAACAAGAAGTCGAACACATTGCCTCGTTGGCCCGTCTGAAGCTAAGCCAAGAGGAAAAGGAAAAATACGGCGAGCAATTGTCGGCCATTTTGGATTATATGGAAAAATTGCAAGAAGTGGCTACCGACAACATCGAGCCGACTTCGCAAGTCACCGGACTGGCCAATATCATGAGAGAAGACGAGATAAAAGAATCGGGGATAGCCGCCGGTCTGCTTGGCTGCTCTCCGGAAAACGACAGCGAAATGATTAAGATTCCCAAAATTTTTACCGACAAATAATATGGGCCTAAACGAACTAACACTACTGGAGGCCTTCAGGGGCCTAAGAGAAAAAGAATTTTCCAGCCAGGAATTGACAGCCGATTGCCTGAAAAGAATAAAAGAGACTAACGGCAAGCTGAATTCTTTTATTACTATTAGCGAGGAAGAGGCTATGGCCAAAGCCAAAGAAGTGGACAAGAAGATCAGCCAGAACGAAGAACTCTCGCCTCTGGCCGGCATACCCGTCTCGATCAAGGACTTGCTGTGCACTCAAGGAATCAAAACGACAGCCGCTTCCAAAATTTTAGAAAATTATGTTCCGCCTTTTGACGCCACGGTAGTGGAAAGACTGAAGGCCAACGAAGCGGTAATTGTGGGCAAGACCAATTTGGACGAGTTCGCCATGGGCTCCTCGACAGAAAATTCGGCTTTTGGCACTACCAAAAATCCATGGGATGTGTCGAGGGTGCCGGGAGGCACTTCGGGCGGCTCCACGGCTTCTATCGCCGCCGACCAAAGCATTTATTCGATTGGCACGGATACTGGCGGTTCAATCAGGCAACCAGCCTCTTTTTGCGGCGTCACAGGCCTAAAAGTGACCTATGGGCGCGTTTCACGCTATGGGGTGGTGGCTGATGCCTCGTCCCTGGATACCATTGGCCCAATAGGCAAAAACGTGGCCGACATCGCCGTAGTTTTGCAATATATTGCCGGCCGGGACGACAAGGATTCCACCACTCCAGAAGTGGCGGTGGAGGATTATAGCGAAGAGATAGCCAAGGAGATAAAGGGACTCAAAATTGGTTTGCCCAAGGAATATTTTGTCGAAGGCATTGATCAAGACACCAGAGAAGTGATTTTGAAGGCAGTAAAAAAATTCGAAGAATTAGGCGCGGAGATTATTGATATTTCTTTGCCGCTGACCGACCCGGCCCTAGCCGCCTATTACATTATTCAGCCGGCCGAGGTTTCTTCTAATCTGGCTCGTTATGATGGCATCAGATATGGTTTTTCCAAGCGAGCGGACAGCGACCTGTTGAATGTTTATTTAAACAGCAGGAGCCAGGGTTTTGGGCCGGAAGCCAAAAGAAGGATTATGATCGGCAGCTATGTGTTGTCGGCCGGTTATTACGACGCTTATTATAAAAAAGCGATGAAAGTGAGAACTCTGGTCAAAAATGATTTTGATAAGGCGCTGGAAAAAGTGGATATTATTCTGACACCGGTGGCGCCCACGCCGGCCTTCAAGATCGGCGAAAATATCGATAATCCTCTACAAATGTATTTGGCCGATGTCTTTACGGTGCCGGCTTCGCTGGCGGGAATTTGCGGCCTGTCGGTGCCAGCGGGATTTGCCGCCGGCTTGCCGGTTGGTGTACAATTACTGGGCGGGAGATTTGCCGAAAAAATTATTCTAAGAGCCGGTCATCAATACCAGCTGGCGACCGATTGGCATAAACAAAAACCAAAAATTTAAAAAATAAATTTAAAACTATGAGTGAGGAACAAAAGCAGAATAAGCAACAATTTTTAACCGGGCTTTTTGGCGGTATCGCCGTGGTGGCTGTGATTGGCTTGATAATTTTGGGTGTGGCTTTTATTTCCATGTCGAAAAATAACAATAATCCCAGCGTCAATAACAACCAGGGCAATCAAAACAACTCGCCAACGCCCACCGCCAATGAGCCGGCCACTACGCCCATTGACATTAAAGGGGCTATGACTTTCTCGCAAAAGAAAGACGCAAATCTTTGCAAAGAAGACGGCAAGCCGGTGGTCTATCTGTTTTCCACCACCTGGTGCCCGCATTGCGAGTGGGTAAAAGCGGCCTTTGACAAGGTGGCCAAGGAATATATCGATGCCGGCAAGATCAAGGCCTATCACTGGGAAGTCGATACCAACGACGACACTCTGACTTCGGAAAAAGAGAACCAGGTGCCGGAGGCGGCCATGAAGGCTTATCAGGAATTTAATCCGCAGGGGTCAATTCCCACTTTCGTTTTTGGTTGCAAATATTTCCGAGTGGGCAATGGTTATGAGAGAGAAGACGACTTGGCCAAAGAAGAAGCCGAATTCAGGCTGATAATTGATAGTTTAATCAAACAATAAGCGATTTTTTCCAATCCAGCCCTACACTTTTATAAAGGTGTAGGGCTGGCTTTTAAATTGGACAAAACCGATTTTTTTGGCTAAACTTGTTATTAGTTTCAAAAATGGAAAGCAAAAATGGAGAGTTCGCATAGTTGGTCTAGTGCGCACGCTTGGAAAGCGTGTAGGGTGTCAAAACCCTCGAGGGTTCGAATCCCTCACTCTCCGCCAATTCAATAGGGATAATAAACAACATAACCAAAAATAATATGACCGAACAAACAATAAAATCAACCGGCTGTTGCGAACCGTTCAACCCGGAGCCCTGGCAAGAAAAAGAGATTAACTGGCAAGACAAAATTTTTGTCAAAGACCAGGTGACGAGCTTTCTTCACATCCCGCTTAATTTTGGAAAGATAGTGGTCAAAAACATGAAGCTGATTGAAAAGGCAGGAGCCAAGGCGCCTCATCAACTGATGCTCACCGATGAGAAATCTCTTTGGGGCGCGGATATTTACATTGATGTTGCCAAGGAGGTGGCGGGAGCGCAAATGGCCAAACTTTCCGGCATCTTCCTGACAAAGGTCTTTGAAGGGCCCTACCAAAACGCCGGCAAATGGGCGCTGGAGATGAAAGAATACGTAAAAAGCAAGGGTAAGGAAATAAAAAAGTTGTATTTTTCTTATACTACTTGTCCCAAATGCGCCAAGGCCTACGGGAAGAATTATGTGGTACTTTTTGCCCAGATAAATTAAACATTTGACATAATCTATTTAATCGGTTATAATAGGGGAGTAAGTATTTCTCTCAAGCGAGTTAGCTTTTCTTATATGTTTAGTGGCCGAGCCATTATATATAAGTGACAAAGGAGAAGAGAGGTCGTCTTACAACTTAAAAAATCAAGAACATATAAGAAAATGGCAAAAAAGTTATACGTAGGCTCTTTAGCCTATAGCATTACCGACGACCGCTTAAGAGAAGTTTTCTCTGAAGCCGGTGCCGTCGAATCCGCCACGGTTATCATCGACAAGATGTCTGGACGTTCCCGAGGCTTTGGTTTCGTGGAAATGTCCAATGATGACGAGGCGGCAAAAGCGATTGAGATGTTCAATGGCAAAGACGTCGATGGCATGGCCATCACTGTCAACGAAGCCAGACCAATGTCCGACAGGCCGCGCCGATCTTTTGATCGCAACAGCAGCGATAGAGGCGGTTATGGCCGCGATCGCAGACGATCATTCTAAGGATCATCTATAAAAAAACAGCTTCCGCCAAAAGCGGAAGTTGTTTTTTTTGTTTGGCCGTTTTTATGATAAAATAAGGTAAACTAAAATTTATGGGAATATTTTTCGCTTTTTTGGCTTTGTTGTTTTGGGGTGGAGGAGATTTTTTAATTCAAAAAAGCGCGAGAAAATTTGGCAACTGGTTGACGCTTTTTTATATTACGGCTTTTGGCTCAATCATCCTTTTGCCTTTCGTTTACTCCCGGCTGGGGGAGGTTTTTTCTTTTGGCAAGGAATTTTGGTTTTTATTGTTGGTCTCGGTGGTCATTTTGTTGGCCGCCTTATTGGACTTCGAGGCTCTAAGAGTTGGAAAGATTTCGGTGGTGGAGCCGGTTTACGCTCTAGAGATTCCGGTCACTATTTTATTGGCTTCCCTGATAATAGGGGAATATTTAAGCGGCCCGCAGTTGTTTTTGGTGGTCGTGCTTTTGGTTGGTATTTTTTTGGTTTCCGTTAAATCTTTAAATAAATTAAAACGGTTCAGGCTGGAGCGGGGCGTTTTGCTGGCCGTGGTCGCTACCGTGGGCATGGGCCTGGCTAATTTTTTGTTTGGCTTCGGCGCCAGAGAGACCGGCCCGCTACTGGTTAACTGGTTCACCAGCCTGGTAATGGCCTTGGTCGCTTTAATTTATTTGGTTGGCCGGGCGCGGGCCAAAGAGATATTCAGCGGCTGGAAAAGAGAGAAATTGTTGATTGTGGGAACTGGTTTGATTGATAATTTGGCATGGATCTCTTTTACTTGCAGCACTCTTTATATTCCCATAGCCATCACCACCAGCATTAGCGAAAGCTATATCGCCTTGGCCTCGGCCTTGGGTTTATTTTTCAACAGAGAAAAGCTAAAAAAGCATCAATGGCTGGGACTGATTCTGGCCGTAGTGGCGGTGGTTGTTTTGGCGATTATCACCTGAACAAATGAACACGGATTTTTCTAAAAATATTTTTAAGGTCGTGGCCCGGATACCGCCGGGCCGGGTTTTGACTTATGCCCAGGTGGCAAGTAGAGCCGGCCGGCCGCTGGCTTACCGGGCGGTTGGCAATATTTTGAGCCAAAACCATGACCCCCAAATACCCTGCCATCGAGTGATCCGTTCGGACGGGCTGGCCGGCGGCTATAACCGGGGCAAGAGAAAAAAATTGGAATTACTGAAGAAAGAGGGGGTGATTAAAAATAAGTTGCCCTCTTTGGGGGGGGCATGCTAAAATAAGCCCATAAAAAATAATCATAAAACCCATGCAGGAAACTTTAAAGAATCTGACCAAAGCTTTTATCGGCGAATCGCAGGCCAGAAACCGCTATACCATGTATGCCAGTGTAGCCAAAAAAGAGGGCTTTGAGCAGATAGCCGAAATTTTTTTGCTCACCGCCGATCAAGAGCGGGAACATGCCAATAAAGTATTTAAAGAAATTCAGGAACTCAAAAAAGACAATCCCGAAGAATTGGCCGCGATCAGGGTGGAGGCCGAAGCGCCGACCGCTTATGGCACCACGGCCGAAAACCTGAAGGCGGCCATTGCCGGCGAGAATTACGAACACACCAAGATGTACCCGGAGTTTGCCGACGTCGCCGATAGCGAAGGCCTAAAAAGCGTTGCTTTTAGATTGCGCCACATCGCCACAGCCGAAGAGCATCACGAAGAAAGGTATAAAAAATTATTAAAAGAAGTAGTAGCGGACACCGTCTTTAAAAAAGACAAGGAAGTTTGGTGGGTCTGTCGCGAATGCGGTTATCAGCATTTTGGCAAAGAAGCGCCCCAGGAGTGCCCGTCTTGCAATCACGCTCAAGCATTTTATCAGGTGAAGTGCGAAGAGTATTAATTTAATTTATGCAGTATTATATCCCTCTAATCATGGAGGGGCTGCGCCATTACGGCTATTTTATTTTATTCTTTGGCGCTTTTTTTGCCGGCGAAACCTTTATCCTGGCGGCGGCATTTTTGGCTTCTTGGAAATATTTTAATTTGCAGTGGGTGATTTTGGTCAGTTTGTTGGCAGTGCTTCTTTCAGACAGCCTTTGGTATTTCATCGGGCTGAAATTTTCCCAGCCCATCAGCCGCTTCAGGCGTTTCTTCTCACCAGTTAGATACGAAAAAAGAATTGCCGCTTTCAAAAACGGTTTTAATAAACACTATCGGGAGTTTTTGATTTTGGGGAAATTCGTTTATGGAGCGAGGATTTTGACGCTTTTGGCCGCCGGCCATCAAAAAATAAATTATAAAAAATTCTTATATTATAATTTTATCGGCAATATTATCTGGCTGTTTGCGGTAATAATCGTGGGCTGTCTGATGGGCCTGGCCTGGGATTATCTTGATCGGTTCAATCACTATTGGCGTTATTTGATTTTGGTCGGCTTGGCCCTGCTACTGGCGGTCAGATTCGTTTTCAGTAAAATTATTAAAAAACTCAATTATGAGCCGGGAAGTTGAAGAGATAAAAGCCAAGCTGGATTTGGTGGATTTTATGAGCGAATACGTCAAACTGTTGCCGGCGGGCGGTAATTTTAAGGCTCTTTGCCCTTTTCATAACGAAAAGACCCCGTCTCTAATGGTCAATCGCCAGAGGCAAATTTGGAAATGTTTCGGTTGCGGCGAGGGCGGAGATGTTTTTAATTTTTTGATGAAAATAGAAGGGTTGGAATTTGCCGAAGCACTGAAGGTTTTGGCGCAAAGGGCGGGCGTGGCCCTAAGAACCCAGGACCCGGCGCTTAACAGCGAAAAAAATCGTCTTTATGGTCTTTTGGATTTGGCTGCGCGTTATTGGCACAAGGTGCTTTTGGATTCTTCGGCGGCCAAGGAAGCCAGGGATTATTTAAGCCAGCGGGGCCTAAGCTGGGAGACGATCGAAGATTTTCGCCTGGGTTATGCCATCGAAGCCTGGGATGATTTGAATAACTTTCTGATTAAGAAGGGTTTCACTGAAGCAGAAATTTTTTCAGCCGGTTTGTCGGTAAAAAAAGAGCGGGGAACCGGTTTTTATGATCGTTTCCGAGCCAGAATAATGTTTCCCATTCTTGATTTGCACGGGCGGGCAGTGGGCTTTGGCGGCCGGACTCTAAAAAAAGAAGAAGCCGCCAAATACATCAATACGCCGCAGACCAGCGTTTATAATAAAAGTTCGGTTCTCTATGGCTTCTACCGGGCCAAGGAGACAATCAAAAAAAATGACTTGTGCATTTTGGTTGAAGGCTACATGGACGTTTTGCCTTCTTATCAGGCGGGGGTAAAAAATGTGGCGGCGATTTCTGGCACCGCCTTGACCGGGGAGCAAATAAAAATTTTAAAAAGATACTCAAACAATCTGGCCCTGGCTCTGGATATGGATGCGGCCGGTCAGCAGGCGGCTTTGCGTAGCATTGATCTGGCCTTGGCCGAAGAAATGAACGTCAAAATAATCAGCCTGCCTTTTGGTAAAGATCCGGGGGAGTGCATTAAGAATAATCCTCAAGATTGGCCGGACTCGATAGTAAAGGCGCAGGCGGTGATGGATTATTTCTTTGGCTCGGCCCTGTCCAAATACGACATCAGTCAGCCGGAACAAAAGAAAAAAGCCGCTAAATTTTTGCTGGAGAAAATCAGTAAGCTGGGGGACAGGGTGGAGCAGGATTATTGGCTGAAAAAATTGGCCGCCACTCTAGCGGCATCAGAAGCGGTTCTAAGAGAGCTGCTGGTCAAGCTGGAGAGGGGATTTGGCAAAAGAGTCGGCGTCAAAAAAACGGAAGCCGCGCAAAACAGGCCGTCAGAAGATCAGGAACTGATACTTTTGAAAAGGCTTCTGGTCTTGGCTTTTAATTTTCCTCAATATTTTTTCAGAATCGTCGAGAGCGTCTCCCTGGATTTTTGGAATAATGATTTAAATCTTAGTCTTTACAAAAAGATTGTATTATTTTATACTAGAAATACCGGTTCATTGGAAAAGTTGTCTGTGGATAAGCTGGGAACAGAAATTTGGAAAATATTCGACGAGTGGCTAAAGCGGGATAAGCCGGATTTTAGCGCCGCAGAATCAAAATTATTGGAAGAAGTTTTTTTATTGGCTCAGGCCGAGCGCGGTGTGATTGAGGAAAAAGCGGCCAAAGAAGAGCTGGATAATTTTTTAAAGTTGCTTAAAAACAATTATTTGACCGGCGAGATAGACAGATTAAAACAGACTCTGGAAAAAGCGGAACTGGCCGGCCGGCCGGCAGAAGAGCTGGCGCAGATTTATTTGAAACTTAACGAATTAATCAAACAAAAAAATATTAATTAATACGCCTCGTTAAAATCAGCGGGGCAATTATCAAAGGTTCTAATTTAATGTCCTCGAAAAAAAATAGAGGCAAGAAGAATAGAAATAAAAAGCCGGCCAAAACCAAAACCGCCGGCAGGCGAACAGCCAAAATTAGGAAGACGGCAGGTTCCAAAAATAAAAAATCTCAGTCCGCCAAACACAAAAAAAATTTAAAGGCGGCTATTAAAAAAAAGAGAGCCAAGCTTCGCAAACTTCCTAAGGCCATAGTCAAACCAGACGAAGAAGCGATCCAAACCTTGATTCGAAAGGGTAGATCGCGTGGTTTTATTACTGAACAAGAATTGCAGATAATTTTGCCGGAGCTGGAAGAATATATTATTCGCTACGAAGATTTGCTGGAAGAACTAGATCGGTTGGGAATTAATATCATGGAGTCGGGCGGTTTCTTTTCTTCGGCCCAGGCTAAAACCGAAGAGAAAAAGCCTGAAAAAAAGAGAAAGCCCAAAGCCAAAGCGATTACCGAGAGCGATATTAGCTTGGGGGATATTTCCACCGATTCGATCCAGATGTATTTGAGAGAAATCGGCCGAGTGCCGTTGTTGTCTTCCGAGGAAGAAGTTTATCTGGCCAAAAAAATAGAAGAAGGCGAAATCGAGGCGCGGCAAAAATTGATCAGGGCTAATCTGCGCCTGGTGGTTTCGGTGGCCAAAAAGTTTCAAGGCAAAAGCCTGTCTCTTTTGGATTTGATTCAAGAGGGAAATATCGGGCTGTTTCGGGCGGTAGATAAATTCGATTATCGCAAGGGTTATAAATTTTCCACTTATGCCACTTGGTGGATCAGGCAGGCCATCACCCGCTCTCTGGCCGATCAGTCGCGCACTATTCGCATTCCGGTGCATATGGTGGAAAACATTAATAAATTTCAGCAAGTAGAGCGGCGTCTGGTGCAGGATCTGGGCCGCGAGCCGTTGCCGGAAGAAATTGCCGCCGAGATGGGCGAGGAGTTGGTCAAGATAAATCATATTATAAAAATTTCCCAAGAGACGATTTCTCTGGGCACGCCGGTAGGCGATGATAGTGATGACAGTATTCTGGAAGATTTTATCGAAGATCAGAAGACCATTAGTCCGGATAAGGCAGCCGCTTTGCAGATTCTGGGCGATTATGTGCGACAAGTGATTTCCGAGCTCACGCCGCGCGAACAAAAGGTGCTCGAGATGCGTTTTGGGTTAAAAGACGGCGTAGCACATACATTGGAAGAAGTGGGTCAGGAGTTTGATGTTACGCGTGAGCGTATTCGGCAAATAGAGGCCAAGGCGTTGGAAAAGATTGAAAAAATAAAGGGCATTGAAAAATTGAAAGATTTCTAAATTATTGACAGCGGCTGGGTTTTTTGTTAATATTTTTTTAGAGTCATGTCTGATGGCTCTTTTAAAAAAACAAATGATCCGCGATAGCGAAATGGGTCGAGGCCATAGGCCGAGACGGGCAGAAGCGAGCAAAGCGAGAGTCGATGAATGCGACCTTAGGGAGCATTCAGCGCTGCCCCGGAAGAGCAACCGGCGTTTAGTATATGGCAAAAGTAACAAACTAAAAACAAATGATCCGCGATAGCTCAATGGTAGAGCAACCGGCTGTTAACCGGTAGGTTGCTGGTTCGAATCCAGCTCGCGGAGCCAAGAAACTAGATACGAACTCATTTTTTGAAGATGAGAGTGTTCGCTCGCCCAGCCCCGCCAATGGCGGGGCTGGCCTTCGCTCCGCGACGGCTTCGCCGTCGTTTTGGCGGGAAATGAAGCGAATTTTAATGCTTTCGGGGGAATAGAAAATGTTTGAAAGAAACTTTTTAGCAAAAAGATTTCTTTCAATTCCTTTGGTAGTTTTGAGTCCGGTAATGAAAAATTTTAGAGTGTCCGAAATGCTTTCGGTGGAAAATTTAGAGCATCCATCCGTTAGTTCGTATCCAGCGCGGTGTCCCGCTTGTTCGTCGTTGTTTAAGCGAAAAACAAGATTTTCAACATAATTTTTATCAACCGAAATGCGCTCTAAATTTTCCAAACAAAAATCTTCTAATCGTTCGGCGGACACTTGTTTTACTGAACACGCTTGCCAGTCCTGTTTCATCGTGGCGGTGCAACGATAGTAATAATAGCGGTTCAATTTTCCAGCGATATATTTGTTGGTAAAACAAGAAGTCATATTTGAACCACACTCTTCACATTTTATAAGTCCGCCGAACAGGAAGTTTTTGTACACTCTAAAATTTTTCCGCTTTTCCTTATGAATTTTTTGAGCAAGGGCAAAAATTTCTTCTGAAATTATCGGCTTGTGAATACCTTGATAAATTTCGCCATTGTGTAAAACCTTACCTATGTAGATAACATTTCGCAAAATGTGGCTGATATTTGTTTTAGAGAAATTTTTGCCTAACTTATTTTTGATACCTCTATCTTTCAGCATTTGGTAAGTTTTCGCCGTTGAGCCGGTTTCAATATAAGTTTCAAAAATTGATTTTATTTCTTCCGCTTCTTTTTGGTGCGGGATAAGTTTCTTATCTTCTCGCTTGTAGCCATAAGGAGTTAGCCCGCCGTTTGCGAGCCCCTTTTTCGCGCGCTCCAACATTTTGTCTTTTGTTCTCTCGCTGGTTAGCTCTCGCTCAAATTGAGAAAAAGTGAGCATAATATTGCGAAGCAATCTTCCGGCGGGCGTTGAAGTATCAAACCTTTCCGTAATGGAAATAAAATCAATTTTTGCTTGCTCAAAAAATTCTATCAGTTGGTAAAAATCTTTTGGAGAACGAGTGAGCCGATCGATTTTGTAGACCAAAACCACATCAATTTTTTCTTTTTTCAAATCAGCAAGTAATTCCTGCAAGGCGGGACGTTGTAAAATTGCGCCAGAAAATCCAGCGTCGTTATAAACTTTAAAAACCTGCCAATCATTTTGACTTTCGATAAACGACCGGATTTTCTGCTCTTGCGCTTCGCAAGATGAAAATTCTTTTTCCGCTTGGTTATCAGTTGAAACTCTTGTATAAATGGCGCAATTTTTCATATTCATAAATTTATATTATTAGTTTTTAAAAAGAAAAAATTGAATTCCCCCGAAAGCATTAAAATCCGCTTCATTTCCCGCCAAAACGACGGCGAAGCCGTCGCGGAGCGAAGGCCAGCCCCGCCATTGGCGGGGCTGGGCGAGCGAACACTCTCATCTTCAAAAAATGAGTTCGTATCTAGTTTCTTGGCTCCCGAATTAAAACCTTCGCAAACTTTTGAAATTATTTTGCCAAATCTGATACACAAATCCAAAAAGCGAAACCTGAAATGATACGCCCCGCCACTATTTTTCTGGGGCAAAGGAGGCGGGGCGACGGACTCGCCCGCGCAGAGGAGGGGTCTGGGGAGGAATCCGCGCGGGCTTCGGCTTTCCTTTTTGAAAAAATCGGCGGCTAAAAATTGAAGAAAAATAAAATTCATGTTAGTATAGTTGTGAGGGTTAAGTTCAACGCTCATACTTATACTATCATACTATGGAAAGTAATAAAAAACAAATTGGGGATAAAATTAAAGCCGTCCGCACAAAACAAGGATTGACGCAGGATGCCCTTGCTCGAAAATGTGATATTCCCTACACAACACTGACAAAAATTGAATCAAATGTCATAACCAAGCCGTCAATCCAAACAGTTGTTAAGATTGCCACAGGGTTGGGCATTTCAGTAGATGAACTTTTGAAATGATATGAAATTAACCTCGCTTACAATAAAAAATTTTCGAAGTATTGAAGAGGAAACTTTTGATATTACAGAAGTTGATAACACCTATACTTTTACGCTCATAGGCATTAACGAATCCGGGAAAAGTAGTTTTTTGAAAGCAGTTTCGTTGGTTGATAATGATGATGAAAAAGTTATTTTCCCTAAAGATTATTTTGAGGAAACAGAATCAATTAGCATTGTTTTGAATTACGAGCTTGAAACACAAGAAGAAAAAGACCTAAAAAGTGCTCTTACAGAAAAGGGATTTGAGAAAGACATTTTATCAAAAATAAAGGTCGAACAGGTTTCTGTTTGTGCGACTTTTGAACCGGTGGCAAATGCACCAAAGAAAGTTTTTGATCAGATTACATTTCAGCAAAAAGTTTTTGACGACTACACCTTACTTGGCGACAAACCTACTAAAAAAGACCCACAACAAACACAGGAGGATTTTGACATTGAGAAGTATTTTGAAGTGCATTTGCCGAAATATTTTTGGAAAATTGCTCACAGGATTGTTTTTTGGAAATCTGATAGTAAGCACCTTATCAATGAACAAATAAACCTTGATACATTTGCTGCTAACCCTGAAGAAACATCAATCCCATTGATAAATTGCTTTGAGTTGGCTGGTGTGGCACAAGATCAAATTGTCTCGCAAGTTGCTAAACTAAAAACTGACGATGCTGAGATAGATAATCTTGAAGAAAAGCTTGGAGACAAAGTAACTGCCCATATCAAGAAAGTTTGGTCTAATCATCCAATCAAAATAAAATTTAAGATAAATAATTCATTGCTAACACTTCTCGTTGAGGATGATAAAGTAAAATACAAATCAAAGACAACCGAGCAGAGAAGTGATGGCTTTCGGCAGTTTATTTCATTCCTCCTAACAATTTCGGCAGAAAGCGCGACAAATCAGCTCTCTAATTCTTTGCTATTACTTGATGAGCCGGAAACCCATTTGCATCCCCAAGCACAAGAGTATTTGAAAGACGAATTGATTAAGATAACGAGAAATGACGAAAACAACATCGTCTTTTTTGCCACGCACTCAAACTACATGATTGATAAGGAACATATTGAACGATGTTTTAGAGTTTCCAAACAATCAAACCGAAGGACAAAATTGGAAAAATTTCAAGCAGGTCAGAAATCATATGCGGAGGTAAACTATGAAGTTTTTAATATCGTATCTTCTGACTACCACAACGAGCTATATGGATATTTAGAAGATGTAGACAAAACAAAATTAGATGGATTAGATAAAACGAAAAAGTGGAAGAATAAGAAAAATAATGGTGTAGAGACAGATGTCTCATTGGCAACTTATATTCGACATTCAATCCATCATCCCGAAAATACACTTAATGCAAAATTCACTCCCGAAGAATTGGAGGGGTCAATTGAAAGTTTAAGAAAATTGAAATATGGAAACTAAAAATGTAAAATTTGTTGTTTTTGTTCCACTCTCTCACGCTGGCGCTGTGCGCCAAGCTCTTGGTGAAGCTGGAGCGGGAAAAATAGGAAATTATGACTTCTGCTCTTTTTCTTCTCGTGGCACCGGTCGCTTTCGCGGTAATGAAAATACAAATCCTACTATTGGCGAAGCCGGAAAATATGAAGCAGTTGAGGAAGAACGGATTGAGGTGATAGTGCCACGAGATATTTTGAGAGAAGTCATCGAAAAAGTAAAAAGTGTTCATCCATATGAGGAAGTCGCTTTTGATATTTATCCGCTAGAAAATATATGACCGACAAACAATTTCTCCAAAAAGCAATAGAAAAAGCGAGAGAGTCTGTGGCACAGGGTGGTTTTCCTGCTGGTGCGATAGTCGTTAAAAATGGAGAAATTATCGGCGAAGGAGTTTCTGTCGGCAATAAACTGAACGACCCGACTAGCCACGGCGAAATGGCCTCAATTCGGGCGGCATGCAAAAACCTCAATACTTCCGATTTATCAAACTCGATACTCTATGCGTCCATGCAACCTTGCCTAATGTGCCTCGGTGCGTCTATGTGGAGCGCGATACCGAAAATCGTTTTTGCATGCCCCAAAGAGAAAGTATCGACTGAATACTACGGCGGACATTACAAGCCGTCTGCTATCAACGCAGAACTAACTCGTCCGATTGAATTAGTCCATTTCGCCGAACTGGAGAACGAATCGTTGACGATCGTCCGCGAGTGGGAAAAATCATTATGAACACCGACAAACTCGCAAAATTTCTAAACGAAGCAAACAAAGCGACCTACGCCAATAAAACTGCGCCAAAAGTCGCACCCTCTCGTTTAAAGTCAGAGGATTACCAATTTGAAAAAGACGGACTAATTTATCACGATACTTATTTTGGTGGGCGCGACTTTATCGGCGAGGAAATCGTATACGAAAATGAGAAACCAGCATGGGGCGCAAATTATTTTGGTTTCGTGCTTGATAAAAGTATTAGCGAGAAAGATGTATACGATTTTCTGCGCCGTGCGCTCATGCAGGAATATAATGATGTGATTCCAGTACGAGGACCAAGCAACTTTTCCGTTGACGACAAAGAATATCGTTTTGTTGTGAATGGCGACCTTGCCAATTTCTCTGGCACAGAGGAAATTTTATTTGACGGAAAAGTTGTTTATCGCTGTCTAATACACGGAGGATTTATTAGATAGCCGCCGATTTTTTCAAAAAGGAAAGCCGAAGCCCGCGCGGATTCCTCCCCAGACCCCTCCTCTGCGCGGGCGAGTCCGTCGCCCCGCCTCCTTTGCCCCAGAAAAATAGTGGCGGGGCGTATCATTTCAGGTTTCGCTTTTTGGATTTGTGTATCAGATTTGGCAAAATAATTTCAAAAGTTTGCGAAGGTTTTAATTCGGGAGCCAAATTGTATGTTCGCCACCCTTATGGGTGGTGTTTTGTTTTTGATTTATTTTTTTGTTATAATCTAGATAAGATGAACACCTACAACTGGTATTCACAACTCATCAAACCATTATGGTCACCGCCAAGCTGGCTTTTTGGACCGGTGTGGACGGTGTTATACGCGATTATAGTCGTTTCTTTCGGCACGGTGTTTTATAAAATGCTTACAGGCAAAATTACTTGGATTGTCGCTTTACCGTTTGTGCTCAATCTAGTTTTCAATTTTATTTTTACGCCAATTCAATTTGGACTTAAAAATAATCTTTTGGCGGCAATAGACATTTTGCTCGTTCTTGGCACACTCGTTTGGGCAATGGCGGCCATTTATCCGTATGCTCGTTGGATCGCATACATCCAAATCCCGCACTTGCTCTGGGTTTCGTTCGCGACTGTTTTACAATTAACCATTACTTATTTGAATAGATAGACGGCACGCTAGTCAATATTGGCACGAAATTCGGCATCAGGGTTTTTTAAAAAATTCGTATTTTAATTAAAAGGCGGAGCTATTAAACATGAATAAAAATGGAATTAGAATATTATATTTTATTCTTGCCATACTGCTCGGTATTTTTATGTTTGTATATGGCGGATTTGACGATAGTCCCGGGGGACAACTTATAGGGGTAATAGTAATTATTATCGGAATTATAGGATTGATAAAGCGCAAGAAAAAAATTTCATTCACCAAATAGAGCAATGATTTAAGTTAACGCATGTCCTGATTTTATTAATGAGGCGGAGTTAGCAAGAGTAACCCCTATTTCAGGGGTTATTTTTTTAACTAGCAAATCCTGCAAACTGTTCATTATAAATTCTGATTAAAAAAACGAGGGCGGAGAAAACAAGTTCCCCGCCCTATAAAACGACTCGGTCGCGTTCTAGACCTCTGCCTTCAGCGCGCCGTGATGGGCTACCCCCTTCTTACGCAGCTCTCCACCCGTTCCCTCCAGTAGGATGGTCAGGTTTGCCCCCTCTTCTCCCTGACCGCAGAGCAACTGGCTGGCCGCCAGCATGTAGGTGACGAGCACGTAGTGAGCACCCATCTCATACAGCTCCATAGCTTTCTTCCTGGAGTCCACAATCCCGATAAAGTTGACCTCGGGGTTCTGCTCCTTGACGTGTCTTAGAAGCAACTCCGTGTCTCTCATGTCGGGAATGGATGAGAACACGGTTTGGATTTTGGACCAGTCTATAAGAGCCAGCACCTCATGACTCGAGGTGTCCCCAAAGATGCAGGGCACCTTGTCTCGTTCCAGTTGAGCAATGACGTCGGGGTTGTGATCTATAACCACATATTTCTTCCCGAGCTTACGTAACGCTCGTTCCAGGATTCGGCCCAGCCGGTCGTGTCCCACCAGAACCACTTCGAACCCGTCTCGTGTCGCTATCTCCGTGCCATCTTGCAGCTGCTTCCTGGAGGTCAGACGATCCAGCCATTTCAGTCTGTCGCCCAGCAGCCGATAGAGCGACTGGCTGTATTTCATGGAGTACGACGATAGGGCAATAGACACGACCGTGATGATAATGATCGGCGACAGCAGCGACGGGCTGAGGTGGCCCAGGGCAATGCCTTGAGCTATCAGGATGAGACTGAACTCGGACAATTGGCCGACTGCCAGGCCTACACTGAAAGAGGTAGACCGGCGATAGCCAAACAGCCCCACAATAACCATCGTCATTATCGGCTTGATCACCATGGCGATCACCGAGAAGACAACAATTAGCAGCCAGTACTGCGAGAGGGTGCTGTAGAATGTCAGGACCTTCAACTGGTCGACCGTTTCAGTAAACAGCGACTCCGGAGCCAACTGCAGTCCCAAAGAGGCAAAGAACAGCACCGTGAAGAAGCTTTTCAGTGCCTCCAGGTCGCCGATGATCTCATAGCGATAACAGAGACGCGCGATAGCCAGCCCCGCCAGAAAAGAGCCGATGCCCATGGACAACTTCTGATGCTGGGCGTAGAACGCCGTGATAAACAGGATGCCCATGGTCACCACAAACAGCACTTCTCTTTCCTTGGCCACATACTTGAAGACCTTTGGGAAGACAAACCGCCCGCAGACGAAGACGATTATCAGTATCAGACCGGCGGCCAGCGTCAGCGTCGAGAGCAGGATGTCCGGCGAGAAGTCATTGATGGTGGTCAGGATGGAGAGGGCAAAAATCGCCATCACGTCCTGCATGACCAGAATGCCAATGACGATCTTGCCGTAGAGGGAGTCCAGGTCATACTTCTCTCCCAAGACCTTGACGACCAGCATGGTGGAGGAAAAGGCCGAGATCAGCCCGAAATAGACGGCCGTGACATTGCTAAGCCCGAAGAGCTTGCCGGCGCCAAAGCCCAAGGCAAGGGTTGTGGCTACCTGCAGAGCTCCGCCCAACATCGCCACCGCACCCACTTTCTTGAGCCGTTCCAGGTCCATCTCGATACCGATAATGAACAACATCACCACGATCGCCACCTCGGAGAGTTCTGCGATGGCTTCGGGATGGTTGATCAGGTTGATCCCGAGAGGCCCCAGGACAACTCCCACCAGTACATAAGCGGGAATCATGGGCTGCCTCAAGGCCTTGAATACTAGCCCGGCGATCCCGGCGAGCACGAAAATCGCTCCGATTTGCGCTATCATTAGTCTTCTCCTTTTGCAAAATTGAACGCGATTAAGACATCTTATTATGTGCGATGTTACCTTTACGGATAACTTTTTATTTTATAATAAAAATTGGGTTTTTGTCAATATAGAAGACATCATTGTTACTAGTAGGATTCTTTCATAATGTTTTATATATTTTTTGTTTTTTTATTTGTGGATAACCAGGTCTTGACTCTATGTAAAGTATACATTACAATAAGTAATATAAGCTTAACTTTATCTATATGAACTACAAACAATTCAAGAGAATAAAGGTGTTAATCGCTTCTTTTATTTCGGCTATGGTGGCGATAGCGGTGGTATTTAATAATATTATTTTGGCTTTAGCCGGAGTATTGATCGGATTACTTTTTCTTTTTTTGGTCAGAAGAAAAACCAAGGCGGTTTTGGTTGATGAAAGAATTCAAAATATCGGCGGTCGCGCTTCTCGCCTTACTTATGTGATTCTAACCATTACTGTCGCTTTTCTTTCTTTAGTTTTTATTCTGAGTGGCAGACGAATGGGCGAAGCGAATTACGAAACGCTAGGTATTATCTTAAGCTACATAACTTTATTTAGTCTGGCTCTGTATTCGCTCTCTTACAAATATTTCAGCAAAAAATATGGAGAAACTGACGACGAATAAAATCAAGGTTTATCGGGCGATGCGCAATATGACGCAGGAAGAGCTGGCCGAGGAGGTTGGCGTCACTCGCCAGACTATTATCGCGATTGAAAAAAATAAATATGTGCCGTCCTTGGAGCTGGCTTTCAGGATTACCAGAGTTTTTAATGAGACAATAGAAAATGTTTTTCAGTATCAAAAATAAAAATTTAAATTAAAATCATGGGCATTCTTAAAAAAATTGATAAAAATTTGATTGGCTATATTATTGGTGTTGGAATTCTTCTTTTTCTTTTTATTTTTTTTATCACTTGCACGCAAATCGGCCATGACGTAAAAAAGCGCTGCGAGCTGGCTCAAAGCAGATATGGAGGCGAGTGCGTCGAGGCTTTAATGAGCCAGGTTGCCGACAGCTCCAGTCTATATGGGAAAAACAGTGCCATTTGGGCGTTGGGACAGCTGGGCGATAAAAAAGCGCTGCCATTTCTGGAAAGATATGACACACGAGAGCCGTTGCCTGATCGTGGAATTCGCGGAGAATGGAACAAGGGAATCAGCCAGTATGAACTGCGCAAAGCCATCAAGCTTTTAAAGAGCGGATTCAATCTCTCGGCTTTTGTCTGGCGTGATTAATAACCGTAAGGGAAGTTGGCCGGCTGGTGTATTTATGGCCGCTGGTTTTATAGAAGTTTCAATAAATTTATGAAAAATAATTTACCTCCAAGAGAGTTTAGGATTTTAAAAAGGTTAAAAACTCCAGCTAAGATCCAAGATTTTTTAAATACCATAAAAATTAATTTTGAAGAGGACGGGGATACCTCTCTATCGCCCATGTCGGTGCTGGAAAGGGGCGTTTGCCATTGCGCCGAGGGAGCGATTTTGGCGGCGTTGGCTTTGCGCGTCAATGGCTACCCGCCGCTGGTGCTCGACCTCACCGCCAATAAAAACGATTTTGATCACGTGGTGGCTGTTTTTAAAAAAGACGGGAAGTGGGGAGCGATATCAAAAACCAATCACGCGGTTTTGAGGTATCGGGAACCGGTTTACGGTTCGATTCGGGAATTGGTCATGAGTTATTTTCACGAATATTTCGACGATCAAGGCCGGAAAAATTTAAGGAGTTTTTCCAGGCCGGTCAACCTCAAAAGATTCGACCGTCGTGGCTGGATGACAACCAAGGAGGAGGTCGATTATATTATTGAGTATCTGGCTGACGTCAAACACTTTCCTATAATCAACAGAAAACAAATCAGAAACCTGAAGAAAGCCGACCCGATTGAGATAAAAGCGGGATTATTGGTGGATTGGAAAGAAAAAAATAATCCCATGCCCGAAGGCAGGGATTAAAGAGGGGACCATGGTGCAAGCGCGGGTCTGGCAGGCGAGCTACTTGGCCGCATCGGGAGGAGAGGCGGCCTCCGGAGGAGGACTGATGTCCAGGTGGCTATAGTGGATGATGCTGTCGGTCAACCAGAAGCCGGGCAAGAAGTCGGGACCGACATAACCTAATTTCACGGTCAGTGTTCGCGTTTCCTCGTCGACTTGGTAATCGCCGGCGCCTCTGACGATTATCTCCAGGCGTTGAGGCTGGGGATCTTCTGGCGGCAACGCGGTCCAGATTGTCAGCCAGGTCTTCGCCTGGACGGCGCCGGCAACGGATTTCAGAGCCAGTTTTGTCTCTCTTGCGGAGGGAGCGTAGTTGGGACCCAGTTTGCCGCACTCCTCGTCGGTCAGAGCCTCGCCCTTGACCATCTTCTCCCTTATGGGCTTGGTTTGATCGACAAGGAAAGTGCTCGCGGCCAACCAAGCAATTACAGCCAGGAACATCACCACCACCAGCAGTTCGAGCAGTGTAATGCCACTCTTCTCGTTCATTAGAGTTCTCCTGTTGAAGGTTCGTTTTTGTGTGCTGGATTTAAGCTATAATAAATAATCGAATTTGTCAAAGGATGGTTTTTTTAGTAAAATAAAAAGACCATTTATTTTATTAAAGCTTCTGGCATGACGGTCTTATTTTATTCAATAATCAGCGTTTTACTTATTAGTCTGGTCTCTTTGGTGGGAGTCGCGGCTTTCTTTTTCAAAGAGAGAGTTTTAAACAGAATTCTGCTTTTTTTCATTTCTTTTTCCGCCGGCAGCTTGATGGGCGGGGCCTTTTTCCACCTGCTGCCGGAAGTTCTGGACGAGGGCGTTCGGCCGCTAGAAATTTTTGTTTATGTGCTGGTCGGTTTCTCTTTATTTTTTATTTTGGAAAAATTTCTACGCTGGCGCCACTGCCATGACAGCGACTGCGCCAAACACCATCATTTGGGTTGGATGAACCTGATCGGTGACGGTGTCCACAATCTGATTGATGGCCTGATAGTTTTTTCCGCTTTTACACTGGGGCCGCAACTGGGCGTACCGGTAATGGTTTCCATAATTTTGCACGAAGTGCCGCAGGAGTTCAGCGATTTTGGAGTTTTGGTTTATTCCGGTTTCAGCCGCTTGAGAGCGCTGGCCTACAATTTACTTTCGGCTTTAGCAAGTGTCTTAGGAGTTTTTATAGCTTATTTTTTGGTTGGCCTTGATCAGTCGATCAACGATTTGCTTTTGCCGCTGGCCGCCGGCGGGTTTATTTATATTGCCGCTTCCGATCTCATTCCCGAACTCCACAAAGAAAGAAAATTTTTCAACTCCCTGGTTTCTTTTTTATTTTTTTTATTGGCCTTGATTTTTATGTTCGCCATTAAGTTTCTACTGGAGTAGTCATTTAATCAGCAATATAGTTATGAAAATTCTAAGAATTACCGCCAGCTGGTGCCCGGAATGCGCTATTATGGGATTTCGTTGGCAAGAAATAAAAAAAGAATTTCCGCAATTAGCCATTGAGGAGGTTGATTTTGATAAGCAGCAGGAGCTAAAGCAAAAATATCAGATTGATAAAGCCTCGACTTTTATTTTTTTTGATCAGCAGGGGCAGGAATTATTAAGAAGGCATGGTTTATTGGAAACAAAGGAGTTAATTCAACTTATTAAAGAAAATCAAAATAAATAGGTTATGACTATAAAAAAAATAATTAGACCGGTTTTGCTGGTGATTTTATCGGTTTTGGTGGCTGGTTTTTGCCTGGGAGTCGCCAGCCAGCCGGCCAGAGCCGAAGCCGCGGAAGTCAACCTTTTCTATAGTCCGACCTGTCCGCACTGCACCAAGGAAAGGGCTTTTTTGGATGTGATAGAAAACAAATACCCGCAGATAAAGGTGAACCGCTTTAATGTCACCGAGGCGGGCAGTGTTGATAAGTTGAAGGAGTTTTACGGCAAATATAAAGTGCCAGAAGATTCCTGGGGGTTGGTGCCGGTGACTTTTATCGCCGATAAGTTTTTCTTGGGTTTTAGCGACAGCACGGCCAAAGAAATCGAGAACTGTCTGACCGATCTGTGCCAGGTCGATATCAGCGCCGGCGGTGCAACCGGCGACAGCTTTACCCGTTGGTTGTCCCTGCCGTTTGGCAAACAAATTGACGTTTCCAAATTCTCGCCCCTAACCCTAAGTATCGTAGTGGGGTTTCTGGATGGTTTTAATGTTTGCTCTATGATGGCCCTGATTTTTTTATTGACGGCCATGGCCTCAACCGGCCGCCGGCGAAAAGTGATTTTGGTGGGAGGTGTTTTTATTCTGGTTTCCGGCTTAATTTATTTTTTGTTTATCTCGGCTTGGCTGAATTTATTTTTATTCTTGGGCTACATTAAGATAATTACTGTCGGCGTAGCGGTGTTGATTATAATTTTTGCCGCCCTGCTGCTAAAGGAATATTTCGCCAATATCATTTGCAAGCTTTGCGATGTCAAGGAAGAAAAAGAAAGTTTTTTTGTTAAGGCGCAAAAAAGGCTGTTCACGCAGATGATCAAGCTTTCGGCCGCCGAAATGCCTTTGATTTTAACGCTGTTAGGAGTGGCTTTGGTGGCCATTGGCGTTAATACTATCGAGCTGATGTGTTCCCTGGGTTTTCCCATGGCTTACACTAAGATCTTAGCCGGCCATCACCTGGCCACGGCAGCCTATTATTTTTATCTTTTTATCTACATTTTCTTTTACATGTTGATCGAATTTGTCATTTTTTTGGCGGCGGTGGTGACGCTAAGAGTTGTCAGCTTGTCGGATAAATATTTCAAAGCGATTAAACTGGTCAGCGGTATAATTTTATTACTGCTGGGCCTGGCCATGTTGTTTAGGCCGGAGCTGTTGAATTTTGGCTAATTTGGCCGGCTGGAAAAGTAACTTGATTGTTTTTTGATTTTTTTTGTAGTAAAATTAATAATGAATTAATTAAGATAAAAATAACCCAAATTTATGTTTAACTCCTTGAAAAAGAAAAAAAATTCGTCCAAAGAGGAAGAAGGCCACAAGAAAAAAACGGAGAGTAATTTCGCCGTGGGCATAGCGGTGGGCGTGGTGGTAGCCGTGATCATTTTGGCGATTATCGGCGCTTTAGTTTTTGTGGTAGCCCAAAAAGGCAAACTTGGCAAAAAAACTGGAGATGGTTTGACCAACACCAATCAGGCGGCCAGCGCAGCGGAAAAGGCTAAATTAAGGATCACCATCGTTACCTCTAAAAATTGCCAAGAATGTTTTGATATTAATTTATTACTCCAGGCTTTGCGGCAGAACAACATAGAAGAAAAAGGCACGGAAACTTTGTATATCGAGGACAACGCCACTAAGACCCTGCTCGACAAATATAAAATCACCAAAATCCCGACAGTTTTAATCGCCGGCGAGCTAGATAAAAACCCCAATCTAAAAAGCGCCTGGCCGCAACTGGGAGAGATTATCGATGGCGTTTTTGTCTTTAGGGAAATCATCCCTCCTTATATAGAAGTTGCCACGGGACAAGTCAGGGGTAAATTTTCCGTCATTTTTCTAACCGATAAGAGTTGTGATAAGTGTTACGATATCAATCTGCACAATACGGCCTTGACCAATTTGGGCATGAAACCGTCCGAGACCAAAACAATAGATGTTGCCAGTGATGAGGGGAAGGCGCTGGTCAAAGAATATGGAATTAAGGCTGTTCCCACAATTCTCCTGCAGGGTGAGCTAAGTGAATACCAGAATTTGAGTCAGGTCTGGCCGACTGTTGGCACGGTGGCCGAAGATGGCACTTATATTTTTACCAAAATGGACGAGATGGGGACTTATAAGGATTTGACCAAAGGCAAGGTGGTGGAAGTCAAGCCGCAATCGGCAACGACCGATCAGACAGCGACTCCAGTTAGTCAATAGAAATTACTATAAAAAATTCATCCTGCTAATCGGGATGAATTTTTTTGTGGTTTAAGCAAATATTGAAAATCACCATTATTTAAGAATGGTCACATCTTTAGGCAGTTTTTCTATAATGATATTTAAATCAAGCGCAGAATATTTATTGCCAGAAAGATTAAGCGTTTTGAGATTTTTTAAATTTCCCAACTCATAAGGAAGGCCCGTCAGCTGGTTGTTTGATAAATCTAATATTTGTAAATTTTGCAATTGGCCGATTTCTGCGGGAACACCAGTCATAAGATTATTACTGACGTTGAGCACCTTGAGATTTGACAGATGTCTAATCTCGGCCTGAATTGCTCCAGTAAGCTGGTTGTTAGATAAGTTTAATTCTTCTAAATTTGTCTGGCTAAAGACGTAATCGGGAACCTTTGTCAGTTGTTGATTGCTCAAATCCAGCTTGTTTTTTCCCGATAATGGCGACCCGTTATTGACGGGTAGGTTTGAATTGGTATTTGTTTGATTGGGTTGTCCCGACAAGGTACAGCCACTTAACAGTATGCTAGCGGCGATGACTAATAGAATTTTGTGCTTCATTTGTTTTAAATTAGGGTTAATTAAAGTTAATCTTGTTATGTTACCAAAGAGGGTATGATTTTGCAAACCAAGTGCAGGGTTTTACCAGGGCAGGCATTTCGAAAAGGGATGTCTTTTGCCGGTTCTCCACCATAAAATAAAAACTATTTTCAAGTTGCGTTTTTCTCCCTAAAATAGTATAATTCAGGCGTTATGAAATTATATATCGTAGCCACGCCCCTTGGCAATTTGGGAGACATTACTTTAAGAGCGCTGGAAATTTTAAAGTCGGTACCACTGATTTTATGCGAAGACACACGTGTTTCGCAAAAGCTTTTGGAACATTTTCAAATAAAATCAAGACTGATTTCCTACCATCAGCACAGCGGTCCGGCCAAGGTAGGGCAGATAATTAGTTTACTGGAAGAAAAAGGTGAAGCGGCTTTAATCACCGATGCCGGCACGCCGGGCATTTCCGATCCAGGCAATCAACTGATAGCCAGGTTGATCGCGAGTGAAGTAAACGATTGGGAAATTATTTCGATTCCCGGAGCTTCGGCCCTAACGGCCGCCTTATCGATCTCCGGCTTGCCGACAGACAAATTTTTATTTCTGGGTTTTCTGCCGCACAAAAAAGGCAAGGAGACGACCCTAAAGAGAATTGCCGAGAGCGAAGAAACAGTGGTTTTCTACGAATCAACACATAGAATTATCAAAACTTTAGAAAAATTAGCGGAATATTTGGACAAAAAAAGAAAGGTAATCGTCTGCCGCGAGCTGACCAAAAAATTTGAAACCGTTTATCGCGGCAGTATCAATCAGGTTTTGGAAAAATTGAAAGCCGATGTCACCAAAGGAGAATTTGTCGTGGTGGTCGGCGGGAAGCGGTTTTAAAATCAAAAAACTGATTATCGTTTGAGAATTAATATTGATATGTCAAAATTTTACATCACAACACCCATCTACTACGTAAACGACAAGCCGCATATCGGTCATGCTTACACCACGATTTCGGCTGATGTTTTGGCGCGTTATCACCGTCTGAAAGGCGAGGAGGTTTTCTTTTTGACCGGTACCGATGAGCATGGCTCGAAAGTGGCCCAATCAGCCAGAGCGGCCGAGATGACACCGCAGGAGTTTTGCGACCTGAATGCGGCCAAATTTCAACTTCTCTGGGATCGTCTGGATATTACCAATGATTTTTTTATTCGCACCACCAGCCAGGAACATCAAACCAGAGTAAAGAAATTTTTGGAGAAATTAAAAGACAAGGGCGCTCTTTACGAAGGCGAGTACGCCGGACTCTATTGCACCGGCTGCGAAAAATTCATCACCGAAAAAGAATTGGTTAACGGCAAATGTCCCGACCACAACATCGAGCCGGAAATATTAAAGGAAAAAAATTATTTTTTCAAATTAAAGGAATATTTGCCTGAAGTGGAAAAATTAATCGACAAAGGAGAACTTAAAATTTTGCCCCAAAGCCGGCACAAGGAAGTATTGGGGCTGATTAAGCAGGGGTTGGAAGATTTTTCTATTTCTCGCGAAAGCGTTAAGTGGGGGATAGATTTGCCTTTTGCCAAGGGGCAGGTGGTTTATGTCTGGGTGGAAGCGCTTTTAAACTATATTACCGCCTTGGGTTATGGAGAAGCTGGCGACGATTTTAAGAAGTTTTGGCCGGCGGATGTCCATCTAATGGCTAAAGATATTATTAAATTCCATGCCTTGTATTGGCCGGCGCTCTTGTTGGCGGCCGGTGAACAGCCGCCCAAAGTGATTTTTGCCCATGGGTTTTTCACAGTCGATGGACAAAAAATGAGCAAAACACTGGGCAATACCATCGACCCGGACGCTTTGATTGATGAATTTGGAAGTGATGCGGTGCGCTATTTACTGCTGTCACAATTTCCTTTCGGGATTGATGGCGACGTCAAGGCTGGCAATTTTGCCATTCAATACAACGCCGATTTGGCTAACGGCGTTGGCAATTTGGTCAGCCGGGTGCTGGCAATGACAGAAAAATATTTTTTTGGCCTGGTTCCCAAGACCCAGGAAAACGAGCTGGCTGAAAAGACAGACATAATTTGGCAAGAATACGAAGCGGCCATGGAAAATTTTGGCCTTGATAAGGCGGTGGAAACTATTAAAAAACTTAATTCCCTGGCTGATGGTTATATCGAAAAAAATCAGCCTTGGTCTTTGGCCAAGACTGATTCGGAAAAGCTGGAGACAATCATTTATTCTTTACTAGAGACTATTAGGCAGTTGGCAGTGATGATTTATCCATTAATGCCCAATACCGCCGAAAAGATTTTTTCTGGCTTAGGCCTGGGTGATTGGAAAAAACTCGCTTTTAGTGAGTTAAGGGCGAGCCGGATGCTGGCGCCGGGAACCAAAGTGAATAAAGGCGAACCGCTTTTCCCACGATTGGAGAAATAATTGATTTAATAATAAATTAACAAGGGATGATTTTTACCTTGATCGACGTGATTTTGGTGGTGGTAGTGGTGGTTTTTGCCGTGATCGGGCTGATGATGGGACTGATAGAGGCGATAGGTGCTTTAATAGGAGTGATCGCTGGCGCTTGGCTGGCCAGTAATTATTTTTTGAATGTCGCCGATTGGCTGACGCCGATTCTGCTAGGCCACTCTGGCGCGGCTAAAATCATTGCTTTTTTGGTGATTTTTATTATCGTCAACAGATTAGTGGGATTGATTTTTTGGCTGTTAAGTCGTTTTTTGAAACTACTCTCGATAATTCCTTTCTTAAAGTCGATTAATAAAATAGGCGGTTTCATTTTGGGTTTGGGTGAAGGCGTTTTGGCGACCGGACTGATGGTTTATGTTATCGTAAAGTTTTTGCCGGATCAGTCGGCGCTATTGGCCGGCTTCAATGGTTCAAGAGTCGCCCACTTGCTGGTTTGGGCCACGCAATTTCTCACTAATTTAATGCCCTGATGCTGGTAGATTCTCACGCCCATTTAAATTTTAAGGCCTTTGATGATGATTTGGAAGAGGTAGTCGGCCGTTGCCGCAATCGAGAGATGAAGGTCGTCAATGTGGGCTCACAATTTATTACCTCCCTGAAAGCCATTAAGATCGCTAAGGATTATGATGGTTTTTTTGCAGCCGTTGGCATTCATCCGATCCATTTAGGAGAACATAGTCAAGACCAATTAGAGGAAGCGCAGCAGCAAGAAACGGCCAGCGCCGGAGAAGAGTTTGCCAAAATAAGAGAGTTGGTCAAGGAAAAAAAGGTGATAGCTGTCGGCGAGACTGGCCTGGATTATTTCCGGCTGGCTGGTGATAAGGAAAAAACCAAAGAATTGCAAAGGGAGTATTTTATCAAACACCTTGAACTGGCCAAGGAAAACAAACTGCCGGTAATCTTGCATTGTCGTGGCAGCGAGGATAGCCCCAGAGACGCCTATAAAGAGGTTTTGGAGATTATCAAAGGCAGAGAGCCAAGGGGCGTGCTTCATTGCTTTGGAGCCGATTGGGAAACGGCCAGCGAGTTTGTGGCTCGGGGAATACTGGTGGGTTTTACGGGCATTGTCACTTTCAAAAAAAAGGCGGAAGAGTTGCAAGAGGTAGCCCGGCGGGTACCCTTAAAAAATATTTTAATTGAAACCGACTCTCCCTATTTGGCTCCCGAACCGCATCGGGGCGAGCGTAATGAGCCGGTTTATGTGGAAGATGTGGCCCGAAAGATCGCCGAACTCAGAGAATTAGATTTGGAAGAAGTGATAAGTGTTACGGCAAAAAATGCCCAGGAATTATTTAATATCTAAACTGCCGAGATGTTCAAGAATAAAAAAATATTAATTATAATTATCTTAGCGGTAGTTTTGTTTTTCGTTTATGCCTGCCCCTATTTTGAGCTGCGGCCGCAGACCGATACAGGCGAGATGTGGATTTTTAATACGCCGGACGAAATGGCTAATTATTTTTTTATCGCCAATTTTAATAATAACAGTGAGTTAAAAGTCAGCGAACCCCTGAATAACCTTGTCGGCAGTTTGAATATCGTGCATCCGCGCAGTATGCAAGTGGCTAGCGGCAATTTGGTCCCGGGAAATTTTTTGGGTTTCATTTTAATCTTGGGGTGGCTGGCCAAAATTTTTGGTTTGGCCTCGGTGCCTTTTATTATCCCATTTTTTTCTTTACTGGCCATCATTTGTTTTTATCTGATACTAAAAAGTTTTTTCGAAGAAAAGATCGCTTTTTGGTCGGCTTTGCTGCTGATGATCTTGCCGGCTTTTTGGTATTACAGCTCACGGTCGTTGTTTAATAACGTTCTATTTTTGGATTTTTTGATCATCGGTTTTTATCTGCTAGTCAGGTTTTCAAATAAAAAAAATGTTGTTAACTTGGTGGTGGCCGGCTTACTGATTGGCTCGGCCCTGACAATGAGGACTGCCGATCTGGCTTGGGTGGGCCTGTTGTTGATTTTATTTTGCTGGTTTCGGCGGCGAGAGATCGGCTGGCCCTATTGGTTGCTTTTAATCGTCTTGATTTTCGTGCCATTTCTGCCGATATTGTTTTATCAGCTTCAGCTCTATGGCGGGGCGTTGGCAACTGGTTATAGCCTGAAAGCTCAAGCCGTCGGTAGCTTTTGGCTACTTCATACTGCCCAAAAATTTCTTTTGCCCTTCGGCTTCAGTTTAAAAAATATTTTTTATAATTTTTATTTTTATTTTATCAAGATGTTCTGGTGGTATTTCTGGCCTGGCCTTTTGGGCGGACTAACTCTGATCTACCAGTGGCTGAAAGGCAGGTTAACGTTAGAGAAAAAGAGGTATTTTGTTTTATTTGTTTTGGTTTCACTATTTATCTTGTTGTATTACGGTTCGTGGTTTTTCTTTAATAATTTAATGGGCAAGGCGCTGATTGGCTCATCGCAGACTCGCTATTTGTTGCCAATTTATATTTTATCGTTACCGCTAGCCGTTTATGGCTTTGATAAGGTCTTACAATTTATAAAAATTATTTATTTAAAAAAAATCATTTTTTTGTTAATAGCGGTGATAATGATATTTTTTTCGGTTCGCGTGGTGTGGACTAGTGGCGAGGAGAGTCTGGGCAGTGTTATTAAAACGGTAAAGAGCTATCAGCAGATAAACAAAGAAGTGAGAAGACTGACCGAGAATAACGCCATTATTGTTTCTAGCTATAACGACAAAGTATTTTTTCCCCAGCGCAAAGTAATTTACTATTGGCAAGAGCCGCAGTTTTTGGCAAGCATAAGTTTGTTCATGAAGGAGGCGCCGGTGTATTTGTATAGCATTAATGGCCCGGCCGATGAGAATTATATTAAGAGCAATTCACAGCTGAAGCTGGAATTGGTAAAAAAAATTAATGCCAGCGAGACGCTCTATAAATTAACTAATTAATAATTTATATGATTTATGGACGATTGTCTTTTTTGTAAAATTATCAGAGGAGAGATACCGGCCAGCAAAGTTTATGAGGACGAGGAAGTGGTGGCTTTTTTGGATATTTTTCCGGTAAACCCTGGACACACCCTGGTGCTGCCCAAAGTTCATGGTGCTGGTTTTTTGGAATTGCAAAACGAGCTGATTTCCAAAATAATGATGGTAATCAAAAAAATTACGCCAGCGATTCTGGCCGGCGTTGATGCAAAGGATTTTAATTTTGGCTTAAATAACGGCGCTCTGGCCGGCCAGGCGATAGCCCACGTGCATTGGCATATTATGCCGCGATTTGAGGGGGACGGGCACAAGCTTTTTGCCGGCAGACAATACGAGCCGGGCCAGGCGGAGGCGGTACTGAAAAGAATAAAAGAAAATTTATAGAGGAGCTGTCAGTTGAACGAAAACAACCCCCGATTAAGCGAGGGTTGTTTTTCAAATAACTATTTTATGTTGATTTTGAAAATGCCAGCCTGGTCGTTAAAAGTGCCGGCGAGATAAAGGTTGCTACCGCTGCTGTCGCTGGCCAGATAGTCAAGCCGTTCTAGATCAATAAGATCGGTAATATTTCTGAGTTCGCGGTTGTCTAGCTCGATGATTCTGATTTTATTATTTTCAGTAAAAATCAAATGGCGGCCAAGAGGATGCCAGAGCGCCTGTTTAATCGGCTGTCCTAAGCGAGTAATTAGTTCCGGTTCGTTTTTTTTGTTTTCATAAATCCAAAGTTCCCATTGATTGCTAAGTAAGAGAGAACCGTCTTTTAACCAATCAATTTGTCCGCTGTCAAGTTTGATTAGGGGATCAATCTGGTCGGGGTCGGCAATGAAGGTTTTTTGCGCTTTTTTATCGAGTAAAATTACCTTAGGAAAATAACGATTGGCAAAAAGACAATCATCGCACCTGACCTCTTCCAGGAATTCGGGATTTTGGCCGTTGGGTTGGACTTTATTGAGTTTTTGGTCCTTGAAGGAATAATACTGCCCATCAAGAAAAAGAAAATCTCTGATGCCGGTGTCGGCATATAACAATTTTTCTTGGCCGCTGAAGAGATCAATCTGCCAAGCGCCTTGCTCGTTAAGGCCATAAAGCAGGTTGTCATTTTCTAGATCCCATTTCATCAACCGGTATTTCTGGCCAGAAATCTTAAATGGAGTCTTATTGATTTTTTGCTCAATAGTGTAAACCAGGTAGTCGCCAGTCTGGTCTGGTGACGTTTTGACTAATATTTTTTTGCTGGTATTAGACCAGCCTTCAAGAGAAACTGTGGAATATTGGCTTAAATCCGCCAGCGGTAACAGTTTACCATCACTAAAATCTAAAAACAGTAATTGGTTTTTGTTGATAATGGCGGCTTTTTTTTGATCGGGAGCTGTCAGCCAGTCGCTGGGAGAGACCGAGCTTAAACTCACTGGCTGACTATTTTTCCAAAGAATTATTTTTTCTGCGAAAGTGGTAGAATTTTCCAAAACAGTCAATTTTTTTTGCCAGTCGTGATAGCCGTCTTTGGTTAGCTTGACTTCGTAATCGCCGGGTAGAATATTTTCCAATCTGGCGGGGGTAGTGTTTGGGAACGGTTCGCCATTTAGATAAATATTGGCGCGGCGAGGCAGAGAGCTAATAATAAAAATACCAGTTTTTTGGACGCGGCTTTTTTTGAGGTTGTAGCGGTAACCTTGGGTATAAAGAATTACCGCTGGCGCGGCCAACAAAAAAACGACTATAAAAAAAACATAAATCAGACGACGATGGAAAAGAGTCATAATTAATCGTTAATTTTTTCTATTCTGGCGCCAAGATTTTTTAGGCGTTCAACGATATTTTCGTAACCCCGCTCGATTTGGTAGACGTTTTCGATGACGGTCTGTCCCTCGGCAGCCAAGCCGGCCAGCAGCAGGGCCATGCCGGCGCGCAAGTCCGGACTTTCCAGTTTTTTGCCATAAAGCTGGGTGGGGCCGCTGACAATTACGCGATGCGGATCGCACATAATAATATTGGCTCCCATTTGCACCAGTTTATCGGTATAAAATAGCCGGCCGTCATAAATCATTTCATGAATCAAGCTTTGGCCGCTGGCCTGGGTCATAAGTACGGTAAACGGTGCTTGGAGATCGGTGGGGAAGCCGGGATATTCGTGAGTGCGCAATTCCGTGCCGCAGAATTTACTGGTGTTGGTGGCAATATAATCGGAGCCGATTTCCAAATTAGCGCCGGCTTTTTTCAGGGTCAGAAGCACGGTTTCTAAGTGGTCGGGGCGACAGTTGGTGACAGAAATTTTACTGTTGGTGAGCAGCCCCATAATTACCAGCGAGCCGGCCTCGATACGATCGGGTAGCAATTGATGCTCACCGCCGCCGATTTTTTCAACGCCTTCAATGGTAATTTCCGGAGTGCCGGCGCCAGAAATTTTGGCGCCGCAGGAGTTAAGATAATCGGCCAGGGCCGGGATCTCCGGTTCCATGGCGGCATTAATAATTTTAGTGGTGCCTTTGGCCAGGCAAGCGGTCATCATCATGCTTTCGGTGACGGTGACGGAAATCCAGGGCAGAACGATTTTGGCGCCGCGCAAATCCTTGGCCTTAAGGGTATAGAAGCCATTGTCTCGATTTTCATAGATAGTAGCGCCCAAAGCCTTAAAGCCGTCGAGAAACATACCTATCGGGCGTTTGCCGATAATGCAGCCGCCCGGGTGAGTGAGCGTGACTTCGCCAAAACGAGCCAGGAGCGGCCCGGCTACCATAATCGAAGAACGTAATTTTTTGGCCAGTTCCGGATCGGCTGAAGTTTTACTTAAGTTTTTTGGTTCAATGGTCAGTCGGTGGTCTTGGCGCTCGATCTTGGCTCCTAAATTAGCCATGATTTCCACCAAACGGTTTATATCTTCGATATTGGGGAGATTGGTGATGGTGCAGGGCTCTTCAGACAATAAAGAAGCAGCTAAAATTTTTAAAGCGGCATTTTTTGCTCCGGAAACGGCAATTTTGCCGCCCAGCGGCCGACCGCCTTGGATTAGATATTTTTCCATATAAATTGAAATTTTTGACTTTTTCATTATAGCAATTTAAACCGGCTTTGATAAGTCCCCGGACTTTTGCCAAAACGATTTTGCTAAAAGCCTTTTTTCTGTTAAAATGTTATTAATTATTATTAAGTTGTAAATCGTATTGATTTTATGGAAAAGGATTTTGATTCCCAGCTCAAAACAGGAAATCGTTGGCAGTTTCCCTGGTGGCTGGTGGCAATTTTTATTTTGGTTGCCTTTGGCTTCGGCTTTTTGAGCGCCAGCGATGTTTTTTCGCCAGCCAGCCAAAAAGTAATTAAAGGTATTAGTCCAGAGCAAGCCAGCTCGACTCCCGGCCAGCTCAAAAATGCCGAGGGCAATCTGCCGGAATATCTTACCAAAGACGTTGATTTTAAATTGTTTTGGGAGGTTTGGAATTTGGTAAAAGACAAATATTACGACAAAAATATTCCGGAAACCCAGATGTTTTATGGCGCTTTGGCGGGGATAGTGGCTTCTTTAAAGGATCCTTATTCGGTATTTATGACCGCCCAGGATACCGACCAATTCACGGAAGAATTAAAAGGTAATTTTGAAGGCATTGGCATAGAGATAGGCGTTAGAAATAATCTTTTGACAGTAATGGCGCCTTTGCCCGATACCCCGGCCTCGAGAGCCGGACTAAGGGCAGGAGACGTTATTCTAAAAATCGACAAGCTTGATGCCGCCAGTATCAGCTTGGATAAAGCGGTTAGCTTGATTCGCGGCAAGAGAGGAACAGAAGTAGCCCTGACCATCACCAGGCATAATTTTAAGGAGCCAAAGGAAATAAAAATTGTCAGAGAGGCGATAACCGTAAAGAGCATAGCTCTGGAATGGAAAGATGACGTGGCTTATATCAAAGTGCGGCAGTTCAACGATGACACGATACCGCTTTTTGACCAAGCGATAGTAGAAATTTATAAAAAGAAAAATGTAAAGGGAGTTATTTTGGACTTACGAAATGATCCCGGCGGTTATTTGCAGTCGGCCATTGATATGGCTGGCGAATGGACTAATGGCGAAGTGGTGGTCTTGGAAAAAATGCGCGACGGCAGCGAGATCAAACATCGTTCCAGCCGTCAGGCCAGATTGACCAAATACCAAACCGTCGTTTTGGTTAATGGCGGCAGCGCCTCCGGCTCGGAAATAGTGGCCGGCGCTTTGCAAGACTTGAAAAAAGCGACGATTGTCGGAGAAAAAAGTTTTGGCAAGGGCTCGGTGCAAGACCTGACTAATTTGAGCGACGGCTCTTCCATCAAGCTGACTATTGCCAAATGGTTTACGCCCAGCGGCCGCTCCATAGAAGAAGCGGGTATTGAGCCGGATATCAAGATAGAACTGTCCGATGAAGACTACAACAATAATCGTGACCCACAACTAGATAAGGCCCTGGAGATGCTAAGGTAGTTTTATGGAGAAAAGATTGGAGCTAAAAATAGAAGGCAGAGTGCAGGGTGTGGGTTTCCGGTTTGCGGCTCTTAGGAAGGCGCGGGAGCTGGGGCTGAAAGGCTGGGTGAAAAACGATTTCAATGGCAGCGTGGAAATAGTCGCCGAAGGGGTTGACGAAAATTTGAAAGAGCTTTTGGACTGGTGTTATAATGGAAGTGAAAATTCACAAGTGGAAGCCGTGACAGCCAATTGGCGGGCGGCTAATGATGATTTTAAGGAATTTTCAGTTTTAGATTAAAAAATTAATAAGAAATAGGGGAATGAGAGTGATTTTAACCAAAAAAGTGCCTACTTTGGGAGAAGCCGGCGAGGTTAAAGAGGTGGCTGATGGTTATGCGCGCAATTTTTTGTTTTCCAGGCGTTTGGCGGAGCTGGCAACCGAAGAAAATCTGAAAAAATTAGAAGAAAATAACAAGCACAAAGCCAAGCTGGCCGAGAAGGACCTGCTGCTGACCGAACAGCTGGCTGATAGATTAAATGGCACGGTGGTAGAAATAGAGGAAAAAGCCAATGAAGTTGGCAAACTATACGCGGCGGTCTCGCCCTCTGCCATTGCCAAAAAATTAAAAGAGCTGGGGCTGGAGATCAAAAAAAATCAGGTAACGATGCCGGAGCCGATTAAAGAGCTGGGAGAACATCGGGCCTTGATCAACCTGGATCATGGTTTGGAAGTCGAGATAACAATTATAGTGAAGGAATAAACCTTTGTTTTTTAAGGATAAGAAATAGGGGCCGATGCCCCTTCATTTATTTTTTAGGTTTAGTTGATATTGTGTTTAGTAAAAAATAATTATCGTAAATTTATCATTATTATGAAAGAGTATAAATCATTTAAGAGAGAAAACTGGATTAATGCTTTTGCTTTTTATTCTCACGAAAGTCTGGAGGTTTCTAGGATAGCCCATTCGCTCTCAAAAAATACGGTATGCTATCGGTTAGTCTGTGACTCAATAGAATTTTCTTTGAAAGGTTTACTTTGTTGTTTGGGCTATGAAATTAATTATCTTAAAAATGATTTTGGTCACGATATCTACTCTCTTGCCTCGACTTTATCTGCAGATTGGCTGAAAGTTCGGAATGGTAGTTTATTAAAACCCATTGATTTAGAAACAATAAAAAAGGCTTCAGGTTCGTATAAGAATAAAATTTTTCATTATCCCAATGAGTTAGAAAAAGGTAATCCAGCTTTTCAAAAATTAGAGAAGGTGGCTGAATTTTTAGTAAAAGAGTTAAGAATCGGGACTATTAATGTCGCACCTGCTGTTTCCGTGGTTAATTAAAATAGGTCTTGACAAGAGATAAATAATTTATTAAGATAATAAGTCCTACAATGGCGTAGGCGTACAATAGTCAACAACAAAGAGGAGAACAACGGTGAACATTCTGCAAGAGATTTTGGAAGGATCAGCGGCGGTGAAGCCGGAGACCGTGACGAAACACAGCCCTGACGTTAAGGTGGGCCTCGATTTTTTTTAACAAAGATTTTTAGATAAAAAACATCCCCCTTGATGGGGGATGTTTTAATAAAACTAATTTATTCGACGCTGACCATTTGCGCATATTGCAGCCGGCCGTCATATTTTTTAATTTTCTTTTTGGTAAATTTGACCAGGCCGACGGCGGTGGCAAAAACAGTGTCGTCTTTGCCGATTTTGGTATTTTTTCCGGCGCGATAGCGGGTGCCCCGCTGACGGACAATAATGGAGCCGGCCTTGGCCTGCTCGCCGCCGTAAAGCTTGATGCCCAGCCGCTGGGCATTGGAGTCGCGGCCGAGACGAGTACTGCCGCCAGCTTTCTTATGAGCCATATTTTGAGATTATTAATACTTAAAGTTTAGTAATTAGGATTGTAATATATTATTATTTTTTTGTCAATAAAAATGGTTTGACCGGGGCCGTCCTAGCGCTGTGTAGCGTTGGGTTGGTCCCGGTCTGGGCGTAAGGTGCGACATGGGTCAGTTCTCCTTCAGGCAGATGTCAGGTTTCATTCTGGCCAACGCAAAGCCGTCCAATATGGCATCTCGCGGCACTCGCATGGCTTGAAGCGCTTGGACCACTGCATCGGGGTTGAAGTTGCTTCGCAGGACAATCCTGACCTTCTCTGAGGGAGGCAGCCCCCTCCGGCCCCGCCAGATATTTCTGACAAACTCTTCTGCCGTCTGCGGCATGACCGATCACCTCCTTTCTTGTCAGATTTCCGATCTGGGCTCGGATGTCAATATCATAAATATTTTTTAAGCATTAGTCAAGTGCTGGCGGTTTTGTTATAATAAATACAGAATTAATAATTTTATTTTTATGAAAAAAATCGGTCAGCTTTTATTTTTATTGCTATTAACTTTGCCTTTGGCCGGTTGTTTGAATAATCTCTCAAAGGAGAATCGGCTGGTGGATACCCCGGACAACAAAACAAAAAATAGCAATCAGCAGCTTAACCGGGAAATCGACGCTCCAAGCAATATTAATATTAATACCAATATTAATACCAACACAACAGTAAAAAAATTTTACCCCGATGCCGGTTTGGCCAAGAGCGGACAGACAACCAATCAAGATTCACAAAACCAGTCAAAAAAGAATTTTATTATCACCCAAGAGCTGCAGGTCAAGTTTTATTTAGTTGACAAATATAATCCCGGCACTTGTTATGGCCTGCCCGGGCCGGTACCTGCCGAAGCAATCGCTGGCATGATTGGCCGCAATCCGGAGTTGGCAGAACTGGTAAGGTCAAAATACAATCTGACTGCCGATTTGGATGTTTATAATAAAATCAAGCAGCTTAACGGCATTCAGCTGGAAAAATTGGCCGGCGGCAAATATCAGTTTGACTTTACCGATGGCCAGTGCTGTATTTTGAAAGCTTATGAAGGGGAGGTGACAATCGTCGGACAGACCATTAGTGACACAATTACTAAACAAGACAGCAAACAGAACCCATGTTAGGAAAATTTTCAATTAAACATAGGCCACCATTTTTGTTGTTGGGCGGGATTCTTATTTTGGTTTTGGCTGGCTGCCAGGGCGGAGCCAAGCTGATAAATATTAATATTGATAGTGAAGCCGAGGTCGCTACCGCAACTGTAAAAAAGATTGAAGCGACCAGCTCGCCGGAAGCCAAAACAGCAGAAAAGATTAAGGCGCCAATCGTCCCCGCTACCAACCTAAAACAAGTTTTATCCAAACTGGAGCTGCCGGTATTATTCGCCCAGCAAGCGCCTTTTGCCAATTGGGACGCCCTGCACGAAGAGGCTTGCGAAGAGGCAGCGATGATTATTGTCGCCAAATATTTTTTACACCAGCCGCTGAATGAGACAATCATGGAACAGGAAATACAAAAGCTGGTAAAATGGGAAAAAGAGCGAGGATACGAAGTCGACTTGACGGCGCAGGAAACAGTTGAAATTTTGCAAACACTTTTTGGATTAAAAACTGAAGTCAGTCAGGAAGTGACGGTTGATCAAATCAAATATGAGTTGTCTCAAGGCAATTTAATAATTGTGCCGGCTGCCGGACGAGAGCTTAATAATCCTAATTTCAAGCAGCCAGGACCGATTTATCATATGTTGGTTATTAAAGGTTATAATGACCAGGAATTCATTACTAACGACCCGGGCACCAGAAAGGGCAACGGCTGGAAATACAAATATAGTCAGCTGTTGGATTCCGTTCATGATTGGAATCATGATTTGGCCAAAGACGGCTTGACCAATCAGGAGATGGCTCAGGGAGAAAGAGTGATGGTTATCGTTAGAAAATAATTTTTGACTTATCCACAACAGGTGGGTTGACACCCATTTTTTTTATTGATAAATTAATAAAACCTAGTAATTTAGTAGGAGTTATATGATGTTTACCACCAAAACCGAGTATGGGCTTCGTGCTATGGTCTCTCTGGCCAAAAATAAAGGCAAGAAGCCGTTGTCTTTGGCGCAGATAGCCAAAAGCAACCACATTTCCCAAGCTTACCTGGAGCAGTTATTTGCCAAATTAAAAGCCAATGATTTGGTAAAAAGCTCCAAGGGGGTGGAAGGTGGTTATGTGCTTTATCGGCCAGCCAGTAAAATCAATGTTTTTGAAATCGTGGAGGCGCTGGAGGGGCCGCTGGCGGTTTTTTATTGCATGTCCGGCGAACAAAAAAAAGCGGTTTGCTCGATCAAAGACTGCCTGACTAAAAAAATTTGGAGCGAGCTTCAGCGCAATATTATCAAAACCTTAAGAAGATTTAGCTTGGCAGATTTAATTTAAAAATAAAAATTAACACTTTATGTATAACGAAAAAGTTTTACAACATTTTAAAAATCCCCACAACCAAGGAATGATCAAGGGGGCCGATGGCGTAGGGCAGGTGGGCAATCCGGTTTGCGGCGACATCATGAAAATTTATATCAAGGTGGGTAAGAACAAGCGGGGAGAGGAAATAATCGAAGATATTAAATTTGAGACCCTGGGTTGCGGTGCAGCCATCGCCACTTCCTCGATGCTGACGGATATGGTCAAAGGCAAAACAATCAGTGAGTCGCTGAAAATCGGCAAGCTGGATATTGCCAAAGAATTGGGAGGCTTGCCGGAGGCTAAACTGCATTGTTCGGTTTTGGCGCATGAAGGCTTGGCTGAAGCAGTTAAAAATTATAGAAATAAAAAATAATATGGAAAAAAAAATAAAAGAGGAGTTAGAAAAAATCCGTCCGTATCTGCAAATGGATGGCGGTGATGTCGAGTTTGTTTCTTTTGATGAAGCGACTGGTTTGCTAAGAATTAGAATGATGGGCGCTTGCGCGCATTGCCCGATGTCGCAGGTGACTCTAGGTGAAGGCATTAGGCGGACTATTAAAGAGGCAATAAAAGAGGTAAAAGAGGTGGAGGCGGTTTAAAAATATTATATGGAAGATAAAAAAAATATTTATTTAGATAATGCGGCCACCACTAAAGTGGACCGGCGTGTGCTGGAGGCAATGCGGCCGTATTTTAGTGAGCAATATGGTAATGCCTCTTCTTTGCATCAGCCGGGCCTGGACGCCAGAGTGGCAGTAGACAGGGCTCAAGCCAAAATTGCCAGTTTTTTGGGCTGCCAGAAAGAGGAGGTATATTTTACCTCCGGCGCTACGGAAAGCGATAATATGGCAATTTTGGGCCTTATAAGAGCTCTAGACGGCCAGGCGCAGAAAAAATCGCATTTAATCGTTTCAAAAATAGAACATGATGCCATTCTCGAGCCGGCCAAACAATTAGCCAAGGAAGGCGTTGAGGTCACCTTTTTGCCGGTCAATAAAAAAGGACTGGTAGAGGTGGAGCAGTTAAGGCGAGCCGTTAAAGTAAACACAGTCCTGGTTTCTATAATGTATGTCAACAACGAGCTGGGCACGATTCAACCAATAAAAGAGATCGGCCAGTTAATCGGTCGGCTAAATAAAAAAAGAGGAGCTGGTAAGAATAAAATTTATTTTCACACCGACGCGGTGCAAGCCTTAAGCTATTGCGATTGTCAGGTGGAAAAATTAGGCGTTGACTTATTGTCTTTGTCGGGGCATAAAATTTATGGCCCCAAAGGAGTGGGAGCGATTTATATTAGACGGGGCACGCCGCTTAAGCCGCTGTTGTTTGGCGGGCACCAGCAAGAAGGAGTGCGTTCCGGCACCTATAATGTGCCGTCCATAGTCGGGCTGGGTCGGGCGGTGGAACTTTTGCTGGATGAAAGAAAATTAAAAACGGAAAACGAGAGAATAAAAAAATTAAGAGACTCCTTGATTAAAGGGGTTAGGGCCAAGGTGAGTGGAATTTTGATTAATGGTGATTTGGCAAAAAGAGTTCCTAGTAATGCCAGCTTTATTTTCAAGGGCGTGGAAGGGGAGAGCGTGGTTTTGCTGCTTTCGGAAAAAGGCATAGCCGTTTCCACTGGCTCGGCCTGTTCTTCTGGGTCGCTGGAGCCCAGCCATGTCCTTAAAGCGCTGGGAATAAAGCCAGAATTAGCCCACGGCAGTTTGCGAGTGACTTTGGGAAGATTTACCAGCCAAAAAGATATCAGAAAATTTTTAAAGGAGTTACCGTCGGCAGTCGCCAGACTAAGAAAAATTTCACCGTTTAAATAAAATTTTTTAAAAGAAAGCCAGCTTGACTGGCTTTCTTTTTAGTTGAGCTGTTAAATTGTTTACTGGCGGCCTAAGGTTTGGTAGAGGTGGCAAAAGTGGAAGTGGCTTTCGTGGAAGCGAGAGAAAAGCTAAATGGATCACGAGGATTGACTAAATTGGTGGTCGGCTTGGTTTTTTCTGCTAAATTTTTGATGGTTTGTTGAAACCTTTCTTTCTCCAGGTTTTCTTCCAGAACCTGTTGTTTTAGTTGAGTGAGGATTTCGGCTTGGGCGATTGCTCGATAAACATTTTTGTAAAGAAACGAAAAAACTAGCCCTAAGATAATAATAATAATTACAATTATAGCGGGATAAAGGTATTTAATTAGGGGAAAGATGCTCGGCCGGAAAGGCAATTTTTTATTATTGGACATGATTTTTATTTTAGATAAACAGAACCGATTAATTGGAGGGTAATATTTTGATTGGCGTTTTTACTATTGGTCGAAGCTAGCAGCAGGTCCAGATTGTAGTAGTATGGCAAGTTTTCAACAGACCGCAGAAAACCCAGTAATTGGGGATACTCGCCAACCAAATTAATTTGCAAAGGAATCTGTTTGATGCCATCACCCAAATCTTTGCCATCAAGGTCGGGATTAAGGTTGATAAGCAGTCCATTTTGACTAGCCAGATTTTCTAACTGGGTAAAGAATTCCAATTCATGATTTTTTTTGACAAAAACCGATTCTAGCTGATTGATCGTTTCTTTGATTTCTGTCAAATCAGTTTTAATTTTACGCAGGTTCATTCCTGAATTTAATTTTTGTTCCAATTTCAGTCTCTCGGAAGTTATCTCCTGGTTGATTTTGCTGATTTCGATGAAGTTGGGATAAATAATAAAGGCCGCCACTGCCAAAAGGACAATGACAACCGAGCCGATAGTTATAAAGTTTTTATTTTTTCGGTAATCCATTTTCTGGTTGACTTACAGCTGATTTAATTTTGGCTCCAATGGTAAAGCTGTTATTTTCTTTGACCAGTAAGTTATTTAGGGGCAGGTCGATATCATAAAATCGTTCGTCGGCTTCCAGATTTTTTTTGAGTTCCAACAAGTCATTTCTGGTTTTTGCTATCCCCTGAATTTCTAATTGTGAGTTTTGTTGGTAAATTTTTACCAGATTGTAGGAAACGCCAGCTGGCGTAAGTTTTGATAAGTTGGTTAGGAAATCAGACCATTTCTGGAAATTTTTTTGGATTTTATAAACGTTATTTATTTTTTTATTGATTAAAACAACTTCTTCGTTGGTTTTTTGGCTGATTTGAATGGCATTAATATTACGGGTGATCAGGCTGGCCAGTTGTTGTTCTAAGAAGTAGCGGGAAACTATAAGCAAGATAGCGATTAGGGCGGTAAAAAGCAAAAACAACATCAAAAGTTCTTTTAAAGCCAGGTAGATCCTTTTGGTCTTTAATTCTTTTTTTTGTTTGGGTGAAAGAAGATTTAAGGTAATCATAAAAAAGTTTCCGGACTAAGGCCGCGGCGGGCTAAGCCCAGGGCGGTGATAAAAGACTGGGATTTGCCCGAAGAAAAATAATTGTTTTGAGGATTAATGATGTTTTGCCAGGGATTGGCCACCACGGCCGCTAATTTGATTTTATTTTGGATATTTGCGGCCATTTCGGAAAAGCAAGCGCCACCGCCGCAGAGCATGATTTGTTTTAGTTCTTTGGCGTTTTTGAAGTTGTCGCGATAAAAATTAGTTGCTTCCAGAATATTGCGGCAGAGCTCATCAATGGTATCAGAAAGTATTTCCAGTAGCGCGCCATGGCATTTATTTTTGTCCAGGCCGCAGACAATTTTGGCCTGCTCGGCCTGTTCTCGGTCAAGCTCGAGGGCTTCGGCAATCAGCTGGGTGAGGCGATTGCCGGAAATCGGCAGACTGATCGTAAATTTTACAAAGCCTTCCTCAATCAGAAAAAGACCAGTGCGGTTGGCGCCGATATCAATGACAACCTTTGGTTCTTGATCTTGATCGGGAACAATGGCGCGGGCAATGGCGGCCGCCTCGATTTCTAGAGCGGTGGGGATCAGGCCGGCTTGAGTCAAAATGGCCACGTAGGAATCAATGATGTTTTGCGGCGAAATCCCAACAATCAAGGTTTGTTTCTCGGCCTCCGTTTTAATGATCTGCCAGTCAAAATAAACTTCCTCGATATTAAGGGGTACGTGTTGCGGTAGAACCAGTTTTATCTCGTCATTTATCTTTTCTTTTTCAACCAGGGGAATATCGATGACTTTGAGAAAAGTTTTGCTTTCCGGCAAAACAGCGATAACTTCGTCGCTAAGTTTTCCGTGGCCGTGTCTGGTTTTGATCAACTTGACCAATGCTTCCAAAAAAGGTTTGCTCTGCTTGATCTCTCCCCCCTCCAGGCAGCCCGAAGGCAGACTGATCTCATTATAAAGTTGGAGGCGTATTTTTTTGCCTCTTTTATGAAGCTGAACTAGCCGCAAACAGTGGTCGGAGATATCTAACCCAAAAGCGATTTCCTTGGTGGTAAAAAAAGACATCGATAAATTATTAAAGGTTTAGCCTGATTTATTTAATTATAGAGCATTATTGATTATTTTTCTAGGTTTTAATACTCTTCTTCCCAGTGCTCTACGGTGACAACCGGAGAAAATTGGGGGTCGCCCAGGGTGTAACTGATGATTTCGTTATCAAAGGTGATGTTAATGCCCTGCCAGAGACTAGTCAAAGTCAGTTTTCGCGAGATTAAGCCGCCAGTGACATCAAAGGCTCCGGGCAGGCTTAAAATATTAATTTTGTCGTTGGCATAAATTAACGCTTGAGCGTCGAAGTCGTCGAGACACAGCTCGAAATCGATACGGCCCATGGCCAGCAGTCCGGAAGGAGTGGTGGTGCCGACGCGACTGATATCCACATCAGAGCGCCCGCATCTTAACCACCAACAGCAAAGCAAAGTGTTTTGGCCGACGGCAATGTCGCCCTCCGCCGCCAGAACGCCGTTAACAGTCAATTTTTGTCCGCCTTTAATATCGATATCGCCGGTGACATAGGTAATCGGGCCAGGCAAAGTCAGCTCTTGGTTGTCCCACATCAGGTCTTCAAACTGACTCTCGCTGTAGATGGCATTGGCACGATTTTTGTAAGAGTCAGGGTCGGCCGGATCGTTAAAAGAAATAGCCGGCATCGGTATGGGATCGGGGGCGGGGGGATAATTAGCCGCTTCCAGACTGGAAGCATTGATGGTGGAAGTCCAGTTCCTGTTTATATTGCCGGTGGCCCGTACGGCATTATCGACATTTAGGGTGCTCCAAAAATTGACAATAATATTATTATTGGAAAACAAGCTGCCATTGTAAACGTTTATCAGACTGCCGGAAGTGTCGATATTGCCGTCGGCATATTCTCCGTTGTCACCGACTATACTTTCTCCCAAAGCTTTGTAGATGGTGGTTTTAACCACACGTTGGGCGGTGCTGCCATTTAAATCTAAAAAACCGGTAGCGGTGATTTCTCCTCTGGCCAGACCGGTGTTGCTGATGTGGATTTGATAAGAACCGTTAGCCAAGAGCGCCGAATCCCTGGTGTAAGTGAAAGACCAGCTGGGATTATTTTCAAAGCTGTCTTTCCAGGTCGGGTCGTTTTTTATTCTCCAGACGGCTTCGGCGATGGCGCTCTCGGCCAGATAGTAGGTTTTGGCGGCGGCTGATTGGCTGGAGGAAATTTTTAGTTCAGTCAGGGTAAAATTGACAAGATAAACAGCCAACAACAGCATCAGTGACATGATTAGAATGGAGGTCATTAGCACAAAACCCTTGGGGTTTTTGGTAAAGATTTTTTTATAAATTGCGGCCATAAACGGAAGTAAAAATAATCTCCGACTGATTATCTTTGCTAAGATATAAATTGACATTAATCAGCTTGTCGCCCCAGAATTCAATATCAGAAACGTACTCGCCAATAATTTTGTCTTCCAAAATGTTCATTTCTGGCGCTTGTCCGCTCTGACTGGTTGCATGCCAATAGACATAGATATCAGGATCTTCTGGAAAAGAGTAAACAATGGATTGTCTTTTGATGTCGGAGTTTTCTAGATAATATCGAATGTAGCTGATGTTGGAAGTGTCATGACCGTCTTGGAACATGATTTCCTCAGGCAAACTGTCGGGGTCACCGTTGGTTTCGGGGATTTCAGTCACAATCTCTGGTGTCTGACGGATTTCTCTTATCAGGCGATCGAGGATTACCCGGCCATTTTGGGTGATCTCGGCCTTGGTATCATTGTGATTGTAGGTTTCCTGGCTAAGGCTATAAATAGAGGTGACCATGGTAAATAAGAGAGCAGCAATAGCGATCGAGATAATAACTTCGATCAGAGTAAAGCCTTTTTTCATTTTGGTTATAAAAAAATAATCAGGCATAACTATTTTTTGCTTATCAATAGCATCAGGCTGGTGTTTTTTTCCAGGGATAATAGAGGACTATGCCAAAAAACAGTGACGGTTATTTTTTTTATCCCCGTCTCCGCCACCGAATATTCCAAATCACCATCGACATATTCAGTGACCGTTTGGCGTTGGTAATAATAAAAAGGGTTGGCCTGGTCGCTGGAGAGGCGATGCTTGGCTTCGATGGTCCCTAAATCGATATTTTCATAATTCAAATAAAACATTTCCTCAATTTTGGCTTGGGCCAGATTGGTGGCGATGGTGGTTTGTTCCGCCGACTTGTTAATTTTTAGAGCCAAAGGAAAAATTCCGACGATTGCCAAAATACCAATCAATAAAACGGCCAGAGTGACCACTGTTTCTATAAGGGTGAAGCCGTAAGTGTTAGTTTTGAAGTTTGACATAACCGGATGGTTTAATCTCAATAGTTATAGTGCGATTGGCACTGTTAACCAGCACTAGGCTGCCGCTTTCGCCGGCGGCGCCAGTCGCGTTAAAACTAGCCGTGTCGGCGGTCAGATTATTAATAGACTGAATAGTGATTTGGGGATTGATGACCACGGTTTTAAGAGTAGTCTCTGGATTTGTTTTTATAATACTGTAGCTGTTTTGCAATTGATTAAAACTGACGGAATAGACGACCTGTTCGGTTACGGCTAGTTGTTGAGCGTAGCGTAGATCAGAAGCTATTTGCCGACTGGTTGAGTTTAGGGCCAGGTTGGGGCGCAGTTGTTTGTAAATAGGGAAGCTGATGGCGGCCAGGATGCCAATAACAGCCAAAACGGCGATCAAATCAAGCAAAGTAAAGCCAAAATTTTTTAAAAAACCATCCGTTCGGTTGGTCGCGTTTAGGATTGAATTTTTCATTGAGGCTTTTAAAATTTTTCACTCAAGGAATACATAGGCATTAAAATGCCCAGAGCGATGCCGGCCACACCCAAACCGATAACAAGCATTAGCAGTGGTTCAATAATGGTGGGCAGGTTATTCATGGTCTGGTAGACTTCCTCCTCGTAGAAGTCGGCCAATTTTTCCAGAACTTCATCGAGAGAGCCGGTTTCTTCGCCCACGGCCACCATCTGGTCGATAATTGCCGGGAAGATATGGGGATAGTTTCTAAAAGCATTGCCCATTTTTTCTCCTTTTCTGACTTGTTCGGCAATTTGGTTTAGGGCTTCGCGATAAAAATGATTGCCGACAACCCGGGAAGTGATGTTCAGAGTGTCAATGATGGGTATGTCCGCTTTTATTAAAGCGCTCAAACTGCGTGACAGCCGGGCTAAATTTATTTTTTTGATTACCGAGGCGACGATAGGCGTCTTTAATAATAAGAGGTCAAGTCCTCTTTTGCCGGTTTTGGTTTTTAGAGCTTTAACCAAAATGGCCACGACGATAATAATAACAGTTAAAATTATCAAGCCATAGGATTGAGCCAGGTCGTTAATAGAAATTATTATTCTAGTGGCCAGAGGCAGCTCGACATCCAAGTCCTTGAAGAGCTTGGTGATGTTGGGCAAAACAAAGGTGATAATAAAGATGCCAATACCGACCATGGCGACCAAAATTATAGCCGGGTAAGTCAGGGCATTTCTGACTTTAAGCAGCAGATCATGATCCTTTTTGCTTTGCAGGTAAAGCTCATGCAAAACCTCTTCTAGACGGCCGGAAGCCTCGCCGGCTTTTATCATATTAATGAACAGTTCGCCGAAATCTCTTTGATAAGTTTCCAGACTTTCACCAAAACTGCAACCTTTTTTTATTTGATCGCGGATGTTGGCCAAAATATTTTTGAGCTTGTTGTTTTTGACTTGTTGGGCCAAGACGTCGAGAGCCTCGGCTAGAGGCACGCCGGTTTTTATCATAATAGAAAGATTCTGCACCATAAAAATTTTATTGGGCGTTGAGATTCTTTGCCAGCTGGTGAAAAAATTTTTTATTTTGGCCATAAATTATTCCTGGGTTACTCTTAAGACTTCCTCAATAGTGGTAGTGCCGCTTTTGGCTTTAATGAAGCCGTCTTGCAGCAGAGTGGTCATGCCGTTTTCCAAAGCGGCGCGCTCTAATTCATCACGGGAAGCTTTGCTGATAATCAGCTGACCGATCTTCTCGTTAATCTCCAGGGTCTCATAAATGCCGATGCGGCCCTTGTAGCCGGTACTGCCGCATTGCTGGCAGCCTTTCCCGCGATAAAAAAGAACGGATTTAATGCTTTGTTTGGCGTTTAAATAACCCTGTTGGATTAGATTTTTTTCTAATTTTTCCAGATTGAATTGTTTTTCCAGTTCTTCGATGGTTTTTTTATCTAACTTATAGCTTTCAATGCAGTTTTTACAGATTTTTCTGACCAGTCTTTGGGCAACAACCAGATTTAGAGTCGAGGCGATTAAGAAAGTCGGCACTTTCATATCGATAAGGCGAGGGATAGCGGTGACGGCGTCGTTGGTGTGCAGAGTGGAAAGCACCAAGTGCCCGGTCATGGCGGCGTTGATGCTGATTTCAGCCGTTTCTATGTCTCGGATTTCTCCGACCATAATAATATTGGGGTCCTGACGCAACAGGGCGCGCAGGCCGGCGGCAAAGGTAAAGCCAATCTTGGGTTGGACCTGGCTTTGGTTAATACCTTGAACACGGTATTCAATTGGATCCTCGACGGTAGAGATATTGACTTCTGGCTTGTTTAAAACGCCTAAAATGGTGTAAAGGGTGGTGGTTTTGCCACTCCCGGTCGGACCGGTGACCAAAATCATGCCATGCGGCTTGGCGATATTTTTTTTTATCACCTCCAGTGAATTTGGCTGGAAACCCAGCTGCTCCAAGGAAAGTTGTTGGGTCTGATCGGGCAACAAACGCAAGACCACTTTTTCACCGTCGAAAGTCGGCAAAATGGAAACACGGAAAGACACTTGGTAGTCTTGAGTTTTAATCTTAAAGCGGCCGTCTTGCGGCAGGCGGTGCTCATCAAGCTTAAGATTAGAGAGGATTTTGATTCTAGCGATAACGCCCGGATGCGTGTTTTTGGGCAGGGTCATGACATTTTTTAAGACGCCATCAATACGATAGCGGACATTCACTTCTTTTTCCGCCGGTTCGATATGAATGTCGGAAGCTTTTTCCAAAATAGCGTATTCCAGCATAGTATCGACAATCCTGACGATGGGCAAGTCTTGAGCTAGGTCTTTTAATTTGTCCGGATCGCCATCGGTTTCTGTTTTTTGTCCCTCGGTTTCCATCTCTTTAAGTTCGGCATTTAAGCCTTTGCGGTATTGCTTCAAAATTTCACGGATGTTATCGGGACTGGTGAGGTGAAGCTTGATGTTTAGTTGAGTTTTTTTGGCCAAAAAATCAAACAGTTCAATATTGGAAATATCCAAGGTGGCGACTTTCAGATCGCCATTATTTTTATCAAAAGCAATGGTCTGGTGCGCTTGCGCCGTGACTTCGGGTATGATTTGCAGAATATCTTTGCGAATAGTTTGGTTTTTCAAATCAACGAAAGGCAGACCATAATACTTGGCAGCGGTTTCATAAAGCAACTCGGAAGAGATAATTTTCTGGGAAATTAAAAAATTTTCCAGAGTTTTGTTGTCTTTTCTGGCTTGTTCGGAAAAAGTTTTAAGCTGAATTTCGTCTAAGATCTTATTCCTTTTTAAGATCTCCTCCAGGTCTTTTTGGTTTATCATAATTTGTCACCAGTCCAAATGGATATCGTTTCTATTATAACATAAAACAACCAATGAAAGCAAAACAAAAAAACACCTCCGCTTTTAGGCGGAGGTAAAATTTTTTTAAGCTTTTTTTAGAGCCAGCCTTCTCTTTTCCGGCATAATTTCTTGATAGAGGCTAATGGTTTGTTTGACGATATTGTCCCAACCGTATTCTTTGTCAACGCGGGTTTTGGCCAACTGGGCTTTATCTTTGATAATCTTAGGATTGTCACAGGCAAAATTTAATTTTCTGGCCAAATCCTCAATGTCTTTGTTTTTAAATTCCAGAGCAAAGCCCTTGACCGCCTCCCGGTTTTCCTCGATATCACTAATCAGCACCGGAATATTATAGGCCATGGCTTCCAATAAGGCGATAGATAATCCTTCGGCTTCGGAGGGCTGGATAAAGAGATAAGAGTTCTTAAATAAAGTTTCTAAATCACCGCCTGATTTTTGGCCGGTAAAAATTATTTTGTCATTATTGGCCGACAAGTTTTTGAGATAGTTAACATAGTTGTCGGTATTGGCGCCAGTGCCCACCAGCACCAGTTTTTTTTCGGTTTTTAGCTGTTGGTAAGCTTTGATTAAGGTATGAATGCCTTTATGTTGGATCAGTCTGGAAACGGCAATCAGGTAGCCGTTTTTTTCCAGATTATATTTCTTTAAGATGTCGTTAGAATTTTTATTTTCGATCAACTGGACGCCGTTGGGGATATAGCTGGTTTCGCGATCAAAACGATACTTGCAATACTTTTTTAAGGTTTCAGAAACGGTAATGGTTTGGTGAGGAAAGCGGCAGGCAGCCCATTCGCCTAGTCCTAACATAAACCTGGCAAAGCCACCCCATTTTTGATGGTAGCGATCAATGCAGTGAAAGGTGGCGATTACTTTGGCCTTTGGCTTGAAAAGCCGCGGAATCCACGATAACAGAGAAGGCCCAACGCCGTGATAATGAATAATGTCATAATCCTTAAACAATGAATCAATGGAAGCAAAAAGAGTATGAGTAATCGCATCCAAATTTTTAGTCTTAATTGAAGGCAAATTAATAATTTTTACTCCCTGATAGGTATAAGAATTTTTGTAATTACCGGTGTAGTAGGCACGACTATAAACCGTGACATCAAAGCCTGCCCGGGCTAGCCTGGTAGAGAGCTCTTCGACATGTTTTTCAATGCCGCCTTGTTTGGTTGGTATGCCTTTTTGCCCGATTAATGCTATTTTCATAGATTCTTTTTAAGGGTTAATCGTAGCAAATAAATAAAATCTTGTCAAGGGCTATTTTTTGTTTTTAAGAGGATAAATCATTTTTGTTAAATTTAAGTAAAATAATAAGGTGGGGCCAAGCGATTTGCCGTCGCTTGGTCCCACCAGGTGATGCACCTTCAATCATCGGAAAAAGGGGACGCTCAGCGCCGCCATTTCCGGAGGCCGGTCTTCGAACACCAGCGAGCCACCTCGCAGGGTTATTGCCCGGCCATCAGTCGTGGCCGTTGGCACAGACCAGTTCCAGAGCGCCGCTTCCCAGGTGTCGCCGTTGGAGTCAATCCCGTCCAATTGGGTCATCAGGGTGTTGCCTGGCAACTCCATAATGACCGCCTGGCTGATCGAGAAGATCTGTTGGCGATAAACCGTCGCCGAGTCGCTGGTCCAACAAGTGAAGCGTACCAGCATGATGTCTGGCGGGCTACCAGTAAACAGGTTGCCAATTGCTGCTCCGTCGGCGTCGATCGTGGCTGTCAGCTTGCGGCCGTCAGCGGCATAGGCGAAGACCAGGCCCGGATGCGGCGTGTTGGCGGCTACTGTCAGCGCGGCGACATTGGACATTGTCTCCACGATGACGTTTCTCACGACGCAGGTGTAGCTGCCGTTGTCCGAGACTTGCGCGGCGGTGATGATGAAAGCAGAGTTGGTGGCCCCACTTATCGCCGTGCCGTCCTTCTTCCATTGATAGGTGAAGAGCGGCAGATTGAAGCTGGAATCGGCTGCTACCGTGAACGTGGCCTGCGCATCGACGGCCACTGTTTGTGACGCCGGCTGCGTGTTAATCACTGGTGCGGCTGGTGCTGGTGTGGATAGGTCGAGGTTGTAACTGGCATCGGGTCGAACGGTAAGCGCCACGCCGTTGAGCCAGGCGTGGGCGATGCCGATTCCAAGCGATGGATCGGTATTGGCAAATATCCGTTGTTGGACGCCGCCGGGCGCGACCACAAAGTAGGGTGTGGTCCATAGCACCGGATTGGTACTAAAGTCGAAGTCGACCGTGGCGCCAGAGAAGCTGGAAATGCCGTTGTAGCCGACCCCAGCGGTCTCTCCGATCGCGTCGCCGTTCGTTCCGACGGCGCTAGTCTCGCAATGAGCCATCCAGGGAGGGACACTTCCGTACAACGCGGTCCCGCAAGCCGCGACATCCGACCACAGGTAATCGGGCTGGCCGGCGGCCACTTGCTTGAAGGTGCTGCCGTCGGCCAGGAAGACCACGTACAACTGGTCTTCACCAGGCTGGTGGAGATAGTAGACTTCCGCGGCTTGCACCCAGGCGGGGTAGACAAACAATAGTAGTACGAGTAGTTTCTTCATGACACGACTCCTTTCGTCGGTTTGTGTGGGCAAAGATTGATCGTCGCCCACTTATGGACAACAATCAACCGTTGACAATGTGCTTTCCGATTCTGGATAAATTACCACCAGATTCAGAACGTTGTATTTTATATTATCTTTCGTAATTTGTCAAGTCTTTATAAAAAAAGAAAACAGCTGATGCGCGCACCAGCTGCTGATAGTATGATGTACAAACGAGCAATCCCGAGACCCTAGAGTTGGCATGTCCAGGTGCTTCGGAGATCTTTGGCGGTCAGCTCTCCGTTGAAGAAGAGGTTGATGTAGTCCGGGTTAGCCCAGACCGTGCTGCCGTCTTGTCGGCGAGCTACCAGGTTGAACCTCAAGGACGGTGTCCGGCCGGGACTGAGGAAAAACCGCAAGGGCCGAGTGGCTCCGGCCAGGTCTTTTCCTTCAATCGCACTCCAGGGCGGAGTGGAAACGGTGTCATAATAGCGAATGACATCAACCCGTCTGATCTGCGACCAGTCTGTCACGCCCGGGAAAGCCAGAGAGACGTGCTCCAGTCCTTGGTAGAGGCGAGCCTCGATCTTAGCTTTGGGCCAGACGCTGTCGTAGGTGAGCCAGAGAGTGGCTCGAAGTGGGGATGGTTCTATGACTACGTCGCGGATGACAGTTAAAGCCCAGTTTCCAGTAGAGTCCGCCACATCATACGACAAATAGTAGAAGCCAGGTTGTCGAGAATCGATCGATCCGGAGGCGATGATGTGACTGGTTATGTCGCCGTCGATGTTATCAACGGCAGTCGCGCCCGGGTCGACGAATTCGTCACCAACCATGATGTAGGAAGTGAACCTGGTCATGAAGGCCAAGAGCAGACTTCTTTGACCTGGTTGGTTTACCGGTATCAACCAGTATCCCAGCGGGCCATTGGCATCTTCGGCTTCCTCTTGCGGCTCGCCATCAACCGTGCAGGTGAGATTTGGCAGGTAGGCCCAGTATAAGCCGTCGGTTGTGGCGGGGTTGGGCGTGGTTGCATGCCTGGCAACCAGCGTGACCGCTACCGAGCCGACATCCGGCGGGAATTCGTGGGTGACAGCTAACCGTTCTGGGCAGTTAGGCGAGAATCCGGAAGTGGTGAATTTCATGGTGCTATAATTACCGCACCACATCATCACGCCGACATTCTCGATATTAGCGTCGGGTAGATCAATGAAGAGATCAGTCAGGAAATGGCATTCATCTTCATTGAAGTGAACCCATAGACTGGGCACCAGACCGGTGTTAGCCATGGGCCAATTCTTCTGAGTGTCGCCTGGAGTTACGGCCGCTGGCGGACAACCGCTTAAGGGAACTAATGCTACTGCCAGGAGTAGTGTTGGGGCAATCAAGTTTTTCATGTCTTGATCCTTTCTGCCAAGCCCAACCAGAGGTCGGGGGTAGAAAGCGTGGACAAGATTTGCAAAAGTTATTGTCCACGCCTGTGGACAACAGCTGTAAGCATGGGGCGCTGTCCACGGCCCTAGAAATCACAACTTCTCAAGGTGCTCCAAACCCGGGAACTGCCAGGGTTTAGTTGGTTATTGTATGTTATTTTTTATAACTTGTCAATTAGTATTTAAGATAAAAAAAGAAGGGGAACAGCCATGACTCTCTCGTGAGAGATGGCTATTCCCCGTCCAAGGTACAGAGCCCGCTTAGAGCGCGGGCATGTCGTAGTTGTCGCCGTCCGCCCGGCTCATGACGCTGCCATTCCAGGTTCCGGGAACCTTGCCAGTATTGACGAAGTACCTGGCTGGGTCGCCGGAGAGTTTGACGAACGGGACGGCTCTTCGCGGCTTGTCCGAAACGTCCAACGTCACCGACGATGACCCTGACACAGTCATCGTCGCCGACTTACTCTCGTGCCGCGACGGTTGGCTCGTCCACAGCCATAAGATCCCGACCTCGCAAACGTCGGCGTAGGTCTTGCCGGACGGCAGATTGCTGTACGGCGAGATGATCTCGGCCAGCGTCAGGCTGTCAGGCAGGATGCGGAGGTTGACCGTTGACCCGCCGCTGTAAGTGAATTCAGCGACAAGGGTCGTCGATGCTCCGACTATCAGTATGGCCTCGGTGGAGGTCACACTGCCGACAGCGTTGGAGACGGTGCAAGCGTAACGAGCCGTGTCAGTGTTCGTCACACCGAGCGTGAAGCTGGAGTTGGTGGCTCCGCTTATTGCCACGCCGTCCTTCTTCCACTGATACGAGAGCGGCGTCGTGCCCGAGGCCACAACCGTGAACGTAACCAGCGATCCAATACTGGCCGTCTGTGATACCGGTTGCGTGGTGATCGTCGGGGCGACCGCTGTCGATTCGATTGTCAGTGTAGCCACATTGGACGTTGCTGTTCCAGCGGCGTTTTTCACGACACAGCGATAGGCGCCTTCGTTGATCGCACCTGCCGACAGAATAGTGAGCGCGGAGCTCTTCACACCTATCGAAGCGCTGTTCTCTGCGATGTCAACGCCGTTCATCTGCCATTGGTATGACAGCGGCGCTGTGCCCGTAGCCGTGACACTGAAGGTGGCCGACGCACCCAGGTCCACAGTAAGCGAGTCTGGCTGTTTGGTGATCGTCGGGGCGACGGCTGTCGACGCTAGCGTCAGCGTTGCCACGTTCGACGTTGCTGTTCCAGCGGCGTTCTTCACGATACAGCGGTAGGCGCCAGCATTCACTGTGCCAACTGACAAGATTGTAAGAGTCGGACTCTTTATTCCCGTAGACGCGCTGTTCTCGGGAATGTCCACTCCGTTGTCTTGCCATTGGTATGACAGTGGCGCTGTGCCGGTGGCCGTGACACTGAAGATCGCCTGTTCGCCGACGTTTACCGTCAGTGAATCCGGCTGTTTGGTGATCGCCGGGCTGATGGCTTCTCCTGCGGCCATGGCCACGTCGATTTTGTAGTAGCCGAGTCCTTGCCCGCTGGAGCCGGTCTCCTCGTGGAGTTCGGTTCCGCCACTCACGCCGATGCCTTGCACTGTGCCGTTCTCGGCGGCATCGACCCGCCAGAGTTTGACCCAGTAGAAATGGTCGGAGTTCGGGTGTTTGGCTGCGAGTCGTAGCTCGATCTGTTCGGCGCCGGCCATGTTCTGTTGCCAGACACCTTTGAGATTGATCACGGCCGGCGTACCATACTCCCAGTCGGGTGGTGGTACTGGCAGGATGATGCCGCCAGTATCGTTCGGGTACGCGCAAACCATCGCGCAGAGTCCGCTCGGAGACTGGTCATCGGGCCATCCGATGAAGCAGTTCCTCAGATCCCAGTGGTGTACATCGCAGTACACCGAGAGTTCGTCGCTGGTGTTGACGACGTTCAAGGTGACAATCGCGCTGTCGTCTTGCCAGGGGATTTCGCCCTCTCCTTCGCCTTCGCCTTCTCCTTCTCCGGCGTGATGGTTGGGATGGTCGTCCGGATTCAGTGGGTCGGTACCGGCATTGATTTCTTCGCGGTCCGTGTAGCCGTCTCCATCCGTGTCGGATCCGTACTGACCATACGGCAGGGTACCATAGAAGCATTCCTGCCAGTTGGGTACGCCATCGCTGTCCGGATCGCCTAGGGACCCGTTTTCGCCCGCCGGATCGTGCGGATCCAGCGAGTTTAGTGACTCCCAGAAATTGGGCATGCCGTCGCCGTCGGTATCGTCCAGTTCCGGAGCTTGCCGCCGGATGAAGATCGTGATCACAGAGTCGTGTCCGTTTAGTTTAACGGATAGGTCGACTCTGATCGACTTCGCCGCCGGGCTTGGTGGTACCGTTACCTCCCACTGCGTGCCGTCTCCTTCGATGTGGGGCGGGTCACTGGGAACACCAAATGGTTTACCCACCTCATTGAGATAGAGTCCATCGGTGATGCCACTGGCTTTGCCGCAGTCAAGCGGGAAGTCGACCCACTGGCCTTGCATTTCGGGCAGGGAAATCTCATACGAAACCGTCCCGCCCCTGGCGCAGTCGAAGTGGGCGCCGTCGATCTTGATCTTGGCCCCGTGTGAAATAACCACTCCAGGGTTGGCAACCTCGACAATTCCGATTTGCTGTCCGGTCTCGCCGAAGGTCGTCACCAGGATCGACATCTCTCTTTTTTCGGGGCATCCTACGAACAGAAGCCCCATGGCCAACGTAACTGCCACGCACATACTCACTCTCGTCTTCATGTTGCCTCCTTTGCCCTTGAGGGCTGTCTGTGTTGGTCGCCCTCGGGGCAACCGTCTTCACTATGTGACACTCCATTACAACACTCTTACTTGCAAACGAACAACGCGGTTGTTCGTTTTCCTTCTTTGTTTCAAAGGACTGCCGACCACGAGTTCCATGGTCGCTTAAACTGGCCTAAGTCAAAAGAAAGACCGACCAAGTTTAATATATTATTTTAGCAAGATTATATTTTTTTGTCAAGATCTAAAAAATTTTTTAAAAATAAAAACAAAAAATTCTGATTATCAGAATTTTTTGTTTAAATTTAGATAAATTATTTAGCCTGAACTTTACCGTCACTTTTTTCGAATTCATCTCTGGATAAAGCGGTGGTAATTGAGTAAGGAGTGACAATATCAATCAGCTCGCTGGTAAAATCATCAGAAGCTGCCAAAGAAATGTTTTCTAAAAGGGAAGCCGGCTGGCCGATTTGTTCTTCAGTGGGAATAATTTCTATTTCAAAAGCGGCCCCGACGCTGGGTAAAAAATTCGATGGCGCATAGACCTTGTCTATATTCCAGTTAATCTTTTTATTCGCTGGGTCATAAATGATAGCCGAACCGTTGGCAGCACTGAAGCGATTAGTCCAGGAGACGTTAGTTGGCAGTTGGGCGCTGATAGTAAGGTTATTCAAGTCGTTGTATTTATTTTCTAGGTTCAGAAAAATCCAATACCTGGTTGGCTGGCCAACTTGCGGTGGCAGTGGGCCAAAACCAAGCTGATCACTCTCCTCGGTATAATAGCGGGCAAAAGCGACTACTTTACTTTCGGTGCTTATCCTCTGGTTCAATGGTTGACCGGTGCTAAAAATAGGGGACGAATTTCTTTCATTATTTCGATAAAATGCTTCGACATGACTGCTAAGAACGAAATTCTTATCGTGAGCAGAGCTCTGCGGCAGTGACTTTTTGGTTTTGATGGAGAATTTAATTTCGCCAGTTTGTCCCGGATCCACCGAGGCCAGTTGCGGCAGCTGTTCTTTATTCCAGGTAATGACGCTTTCGCCGTCAATCATTCTTTCGTCAAAGATGGCTTTTAGTCGCAGGTCTTTCAAAATAAAATTTTCTCGATTTTCATATTTAAGCACATAGGAATAAAATTGCCCCAGGTCGATATTTTTTTCGGATGAAACCAGGCTTAGGATTAAGTTGGTTTTGGCCGCCGGGACTGTTTCAGTGGTAGACGCTTCTTGATAATTGCCATGAGAAATAAAGCTGTTAGAAAAATCATTTCTTGTTTTCGGTGAGGACAGTAAGAGTAAAAGATTGAAAACAATAAGAAAGATAATAGTTATAGCCAGCAGCAAATCCACAATCAGGTGCCAGTAGCCATATTTGTTCTTTTGCGGACTGTAGTGCTTGTGCCAGCGCTTTCTGGCGGGAGAGATAAAAACATTAAGCGTGCCAATAATGACGTTGCCGCTTTTTTTGACTTTTAACTGATCGGGATAAATAGTGACGGCCGTCTGATCGTCCGATTCTCTGGGTTTGGCCTCGATGATCTCGGCTTTTGTTTCATCGGGAAGTTCTATCAGGGAAGTTTGATCCGGCATTTTTTTTCTTGATTATTAATTCGCGGCATATTCAAAATTATTATTTTTTTCGATAAAGCTGGTGGTAAAAACATTGGTGGTTAGCGCCAGTATTTCGGCCTGGCCATCACTGTCAATGTCGCTCGCCAGCGGCTTGACGCCTTCGCGTTTTTGCGGATTGTAGGCCAGCCAAGAATTTAACAACCTGCCTTGCTGATTGAAAATTTTTATCTCCGGGCTACCGCCGAATCCAGGACCGGTGATGATCTCGTCTTGGCCGTCGCCGTTAACATCGCCGCAAGCGACATTGACGCCGCCGGCAAATTTTTTATCGTAAGCGAAGAAACCCATTGACAATAGTTTACCACGATTATCAAAGATTTTCACATGAGGCCCGCCAGGACTGGAGGCGCCAACAACAATTTCGCTCTGGCCGTCGCCGTTAACATCGCCAGCAGCTACATTAACTCCCATTTTAGTCCAAGCTTTATTATAGGCATAAAAGCTGGTTGGTTTTGTTTTCCCTTGCCAGTTGAAAATTTTGACCAAATTAGCGCCGCCGGTTTCCGGGCCAGTGATAATCTCTTGCCAGCCATCATTATCCAAATCGGCGACGGCCAGAGATAGGCCGCCGGCAAACTTAGAGCCATAAGGATAAAATTCGGCAATATTCTCTTGAGCGCTGTTATAAATTGTTATTTTATTTTTGGCGGCTACCAAAAATTCTTTTTGACCGTCATTATTCAAATCGGTTTTGCTGATTTTATTGCCTCCCAGAAACAGTGAAACATAAGCAAAGAAGCCATTTCTCACGGTGTGTCCATAAGCATTAAAAGGTCTGGCAAAAGAACCATTAGCAAAAACGCCATCTTCGATTTCCGCTAGCGGTCTCAAAAGAATGACGCCATCGCCGGCTTCCAGCGATAGTTTATCAAGACGCGAGCCATTGTTTATTTCTGGGTCTTGGATGCCGTGTATTTTCTCGTATTCCGAGTCAAAGCTGACGGTTTGTTTTTTGTCGGTTGAATTTACAATAGCCACGCCGTTGGCAAAATCTCTTTGCCACAAGCCGGGCTGGAGATTATTGTTCGAAGTCAGGAGGTTTTTAGGAGAGGATTTGGCCGGACCTAAGTTGACGTCATATTCGTCGTACCACCAAAAGTGCTCTCTTAGCTGGGTTCCAAAATTAAAACCATAATAGCCATTATAGAGCAGAGCACTGGCCAGTCCAAAGCGCATCAACTGGTAATTGGTACGATTGCCGGTATTATCGGTGTCAACGTTGATAATATTTAGACGCGGCAGATAGCCAGAATTATTGGTATCGCGGTAGCGTTTCATCGAGCCATCCCAGCCACCTTCCCAATATTCGGGAAAACCTTCAAACATCCGGCCATTAAGATCCAAGTATGGGCCGTCGCCATTGCCGACAATCAGATATTTATCGCCAAATTTGTTTCTTAGATTTTTAAACAGATTTTTATAACCTTCTTGCCAAAGACGATCGATTTTTTCGGCGGAATCCAGATAACCGTCAGCGTCAATATCGATGCGCGAATTAACCCAGGAGACGTTTTGCCAGACATTGTCGAGCAGCAAGCCGTCCCAAAGGCCGGTGGCCAGCACTTTATTCTGATAGAAGTCGGCTAAATAATCGGCATAAGACTTTCCGAGCCGGTTTTTGACATAAAGATTCATGGAAATATTGCCCGGCCAGAAAGAGATATTTTCTCCAGCCACGGTTTTCAATTGCCAGCGGGGGTCGCTCTCCTTGGCCAAGGTGTGCCACAGGCCAGCGCCTTGCGGCTCAACCACTGATAGCCTTTCGAGCGGGATTTCGTTGGCGGAAGTATAGGCCAAAATAACAATCCTGGGGTTTAGTTTCCTGATTAGTTTGATTTCTTGCTGACTAGTGCTTTGAGCCTGCATATCCAGAGCCAACAGATCATAAGCAGCCAGCTTAACAGCCTCTTCTTGAGTGATTGGAGTTTTCCAATATAAATTGACGGTACGAGGAAAGTTATAACTAAGCAAATCGACAGCTAAAAGCGACTTAAGCGGCAGAAGAATGGCGCTGAAAAAAGCCGCTAAAATCAAACTGCCGGCCAGAATTTTTTGCCAAAGCTTTATTTGCAAGTTGGTTTTGGGAAACAAAACAAACATCTTTAATTATTTAGGTTTAGTAATTGGCTATAAATAGCTGACAATGCCTGGTAATGCTGTTGTGGATTGTATTTTGTTGCCGCCAGCTCTCTGGCCTTTAGGCCGAGCTTTTTTATCTTTTCACGATCGCCCGCTAATTCCATAATAGCATTTTTTAGGGCAGTCGGGTTGTCCGGCTCAAAAAGCAAACCAGTATCCTCGCTGACAATTTCCGGCACTGCTCCGACACGAGCGGCCACTACTGGCTTGAAACAGCCGTAACTTTCCAAAATACTCAAACCAAAAGTCTCATGGACGCGTGACGGGAAAACAGTAAACAAACTTCTGGCGATAAGTTTGGTTAGTTCAGTACCGGTTTTGCGGCCGACAAACTGTATCCGGCCGGCTAAGCCAGACTCGGCAGCCAAGGCTTTTAGTTCATCTTCTTGCGGCCCGCCGCCGGCAATTTTTAATTTGATGTCCGGGATTTCTTTTAGAGCCCTGATTAATAAATCCACGCCCTTGCTTTCGTCGAGGCGGCCGAAAAACAGCAAGTAATCTTCCGCTGGCAGTGGCTGGGCCGGATAAGATTTCAGATCAATAAAATGCGGCAGGATTTGAATTTTTTCTTTTTTGAAGTTGGCTTTCAGTAGTTGATCTTTGACAAATTGCGAGGGGGCGATAAAAAGATCGATATTATTCTGATAAATTTTTAGCAGTTTATGAAAATTGAACTCCAGCTTCAAAATCCAGGCGATAAGAGAAGAATTCTTGTGTTTGGTTGGTTTGTTGTCGGCACGCAAAGTATAATCCGGTTTAACCAGCTTGAAATCATGCACGGTCATTACTATTGGCAGGCCGGCTTGTTTGAGAACCGGCAAAATAGAGGGAGAAAGCTGATGATAAATGTTGTGCAAATGGACGATTTGCGGCCGGTCGGCCTTAATCAGCCGGCTGATTTTTCTGCGAGCCGAGAGTGACCAAAACATCCTGGGGATTTTCATAGCGCTTCTTAGACTGAATCGGCCCAGCTCCCAATCGGTAAGAAAATATTTTTCTTGTCCGCTGTTGATATTTTTGGGATTTTTTTGGGAGAAGTAAATTATCTCGTGGCCATGACCAGTCAAGAGGCGGCTTAAATTGAACAGGTAGGCTTCGGCGCCGCCGCGAGGATAGAGAAATTTATTGACTTGGAGGATTTTCATAAAATAGCGTTAGCCGTTTGTTTCCGCAGGCAGTTTTTGGTTGTTAATTATTTTTCCGGTGCGAATCAGACCCAGAATCAGCCAAAAGAAGACGCCGGTTAGATTAGTTTCCAGATAAGGCTGGAACAGGCTGGCAAAAATCAGGGCAGTAAGACAAGCGACTAGACCCAGGTAGTAAGGATTTAAGTCCTCGTTTAAAAAAATTTTTTTCCAACTCTTGGCCAAGACCGTGGCGATGACTAATAAAAAAAGCAAGAGACCAATAATTCCCATTTGCACTAAAATAGCTAGTAGCGAGTTGTGGATATTGCGGACCTCTTCGAAGGTGTGCCAATCTGGCAGTTCCAGGGGGATTTTAAGACCGAAGCCTACCCCCAAAAAAGGATTAAGCAGCCAGACTCTTTGAGCCGTCTGCCACAAACTGATCCGCCAGCTGGCGCTGGTGTCGCCGGCGGTATTTAAGATAGAAACGACGCGTTCTTTCAGGTCGCCGCCGTAGTTGTTGATTCCTTCTGGCAAGCCCTGTAGCGGCAGAAGGTTGACTACCAGAACAACCAGGACAACAATGCTGGCCAAAACCATAAGATTTTTAAGGCCATAGCCGATTAGCTTTTTTCGGTTGGTTTTGGGGGCGATAAAAAGAAGCACTAAGGCGCCAACAACCAAAGCCAGCCAGAGGTGTCGCATCAAGGAGACGGCAATCCCCAGGCCCCAAAGCCACAAAACCAGGCTGGGCAAGCTATTGTTATAGAAACGTTTGGCAGCCAGTAAACTCAAAATTATTAAAAAAGTTAGAACCAGATAGAAGGCATGAGTTCCGGCCAAGAGGCGGACGCCGCCGGTGGAGAGGGGAGTAAATTCAGTCCACAATCCCTGGCCTCTGAAAAAACCGATAGCAATAAAAACAATCAGCGCCAAGCCGCTTAAAATCATAATATGAATGAGGTTCTTAAATTTTTTACTGTCTTGAATAATATATATAACCAAGAAGTAGAGAATCGGATAAAAAGCGTAATTTTTGAAACTGCTGAAAACTACGGCCGGATCGGCGTTAATATCTATCAGACCGCGCAAAAAGTAGAGGCCGGTCAGGGCCATGAAAAGCAAGAGGATTTTTTCCGGGGCTTCCAAAAATAATTTGGGACGACTTTTTCTGTAAAAAATATTAATTAATAGTGCCAGACCGGTAATCAAAATAACAAGGTCGAGCGGATAAATTTTGTAGGCGGCTTGTTCTATGACCAGTGACTGCAGAGTGAAAAAGCGCTCAAAGATCATGGTCAGACAAACAATTATTCCCAGCCCGAGAGAGTTGAGGGGCAAAATAAAAATAGCGGCGACAACGACAAAGAGGATAAAAATCAAAGGCGAAAAACTGAAATAGATTATGCCGATAACAAAAGCGGCCAGATAGATATAGGCCACTATGTTGTAAAGCAGAGTCCAATTAGGCGTCCGGCGCGGTGGACTCTTCTTAGCGGTTAGGTTTTTATTTTTACCAGTCATAATAGCGAGGAGTGGTGCCTTGCCCGTCGTCCATTACTTCCGGGTCGATGTCATTTTCGGTTGCCGCCGTCATAAAAGACAGAGCTTCATTGTTTAAATTCAGCTGCATCAGAGAAGGCTTATCGGTTTGGTCGTTTTTTTCTATCAGCTCCAGAGTTTCATCTTTGAGGCGGCCGATTTTCGGCTTGAAAATCGATTCAAAAAGCTGTTGCTCCGGAAAAATAATAATCAGAGTGAAACCTAAGACGATGCCGGCCACCAGACCCAAAACCGTATTAGTGGCGGTTCGCGGCTGATCGGGCTTATCAGAGGCCACCGGCGCGTCAATCATTTTTATCAGAATTCGATCGCCCAGCCCGTGATAAAGCTGATGTTTGGTCATGACGGTATAGCTGATGGCTTGAGCAAATTGGTTTGCTTGGTCGCGATCGCGGTTTAAAACATTGATAAAAATAATGCCTTTGTTTTCCTCGGTCTTGACCTGAACGGCTTTCTTCCAGTTTTTCAAGCGAGTTTCCGCGCCAATGCCCAGCTCGTCTTTGAGATTAAAGTTGCTTTTAAAAGTGTTGTCTATAAAAGAGTTGGTATAAACCACTTCGGTTAAAACGTTGGCGATATAATCGGCAGTGCGACTGGCAGTGTAGGGGTCGACGTTTTCCTGATTGACCACTACCAAGAGCTTGACCGAAGACTTGTATTTGGGAGTTTGCAGCAAGCTCACTGCCAAACTGGCGATCATTACCAAAAGGCCAATAGTAATAATGGTTCTGATGTTTTTGGCGTTAAAAAGATAAGTTGAACTCATATTTGTTTAAATTTGGCTATTTTTTATAATTGTTTATTAACATCATAGATTATCATATTTTTTATAAAATGTCAAACATAGCCCTGTTCGATGGCCCAACGCTATTAGACAATAAAGCCATAAGCGATTATAATATTTATATCCGGCGTTGCCAATAAAAATATGATTTTTTTTAAACTTCACGAATTAATTTGGGTTAATCCGGCCAAGCGCGACAAGGTAATCCTGATTAATTTGTCTTTAGCCCTACTGATTAACCTGGCCTTGATAGCGGCGCTGATTTTTAATTTTTGGTGGGCCAAAGAATTCATAATTTTGCGTTTTAATATTTATTTCGGTATCAGCAGCCTGGGTGCTTGGTACAAGGTTTTTTTGATGCCGCTAATCGGCTTGATAATAATTGTTGTTAATTTTTTATTGAGCTTTTATTTTTATCTTAAAGAAAAATTATTGAGTTATTATCTGGCCGCCGCCGCTTTGGTTTGTAATTTGATTTTATTGGTAGCGGGGGCTCTTTTAATTTATATTAATTTATAATTAATACAACCATTTCTTATGCTGATCGATTTTTTTGTAATCAAAATTTTCTTTTTGGCCTTTTTGTCGTTTATAGTGGCGATTGCCTGGACGCCGGCTTTGACTCATTTTTTATACAAATACAAGCTGGGCAAACAAATCCGCACTTCCGATCGGGCGCCGATTTTTTCGCAAATGCATCAAAAAAAATCGGGCACGCCGGTGATGGGCGGCTTGTTGATTTGGGTGACGGTTTTGGTTTTTGCTTTTGCTTTTCATTTTTTGGCAGTCTGGTTTGACGGCATTTTCGGCAAGTTTGATTTTTTGAGCCGATCCCAGACTTGGCTGCCACTAGGAGCGCTGGTGGTGACGGCCCTGGTTGGGCTAGCAGACGACTTCTTAAATATCAGAAAGATCGGGCCCTATGGCGGAGGCCTGTCGGTCAGACATCGGCTGGTGGTTTACACCCTAATTGCTTTGGTGGTGGCCTGGTGGTTTTATTTCAAACTGGATTGGGACTTTGTGCGCATTCCTTTTTTGGCCACTTTTAATATCGGTCTGTGGTACATACCTCTGGTAATCGTGGTGGTGGTGGCCACTGCTTTTTCGGTCAATGAAATTGACGGTTTGGACGGTTTGGCCGGCGGGACGCTCTTGGCCGCTTTCTCCGCTTTTGGAGCGATTGCCTTTGCGCAAGGCCGCTATGATTTGGCGGCTTTCTGCGGCGTGATTTTGGGAGCGCTTTTGGCCTTCTTGTGGTTTAATATTACGCCGGCCAGGTTTTTTATGGGTGATACGGGAGCAATGGCTTTGGGGGTGGTATTGGCGATAATGGCGCTACTGACCAATTCGGTTTTGCTCTTGCCGGTAATCGGTTTTTTGTTTGTGGTGGAATCGGCCTCGGTGATTATTCAGGTTGCCTCCAAGAAGCTGCGCGGTGGCAAAAAGATATTTTTGTCGACCCCGATTCATCACCATTTTGAGGCCAAGGGTTGGCCCGAGGCCAAGGTGGTAATGCGTTTTTGGGTTATTTCCGCCATGACTTCCATTATTGGACTGGTGATATTTTTAATGGATAGAGGAGCGTGGCGTTAGTCTGGTCGCTTTTCTTTTCTAGAAAAGAAAAGCGCACGCAAAAGAAAAGTCGCGAGCTAACATGAAAAATTTTGCGTTTCAGACAAAATTCTAACAAAATTTTTAAATTCCCCGCTCAGGCGCTGACGCGCTGAGCGGGTCAAACAGTAAAAATTTAGTAACGAATTTTGCCTTCACTTTTTTCAAAATTTTTCATAGGCTCGCATTGGGTAACTATCAAAAACAATTGTATGAAGTATTTAGAATTAAGGAATAGGATTGAAAATTTTACCAAGTATCCAAAAACTCAAAAGATCTCTCGCTCCCTCATTGTTAACAAGGGATTTCATGGTAATTTTAATATTAGTTTTGGCGAAGCGCCGTTCCTTGAAAAGTTTGGAAATTATTTGGACAATTCAGAAGCGTATAATTTTTCCACCATTCAGCAAGTTATAAGGGTAAATGATTTTAGAGACGACTTGGACTCAACACATCTCTTACTGTTTGATATGGCAGATGTTTCTGGTTTTATTGGTGGAAAAAATGTTTCAGATGATGAAAGAAAAAATATTGCCAGTTTTACCATCAGAAAAACATTTGAGTTTTTAATTAATGAGTTGAAACTAAAGCCGGAACGTTTCAAGATTTCGTATTTGACCGGAGGAAATGTTGAAGTATTGACAGCTGGAAAATATAAATTTGATAAATATGTTGAAGGCGACTCTTTTATAAAAACTGCAAAAGAATTTGGTATTTGTGATGAACAATTTATCCCCGACCAGACAAGAACAACTCTGCTAGCATTGAATTTTCAGCCACCAGTTTGTTGGGGTTATCGCAATGAAATTTTATATCAAACTGACAGCCCGAGCGAATTATTAGATATTGCTTCTATCGAAAACTTACTTTGGCGGCCGGTGTTTAAAAATGGAATCATAGCCGATCTGGCTAGATGGGAAAATTTTTGGTCTTTTCAGGTTGTGGGTGTAGAAAGGTTATTAATGCTGATAAATAATTCGGACAAAGTTTATGCGGCTGATCATATTATGCCACTTATCACTAAATTTTCAGAAGTGACAAATAGTTTGGATATCCATGTTTGCCGTATTACAATGGAGCTGCTACGAGTTTTCCATAGAATTGTAGCTGATATGGAAGGTTTTTCAATATTGTCCAGCTCGAGAAAAGAAAAGCTCATACCATATCGTAGAAAATTTTTACAAAATTGTGAAAAATTAGGCTTTGACTATAAAACAAATTTAAAAGAATTATTGACTCTTAACGGCAAATTGCAGCCATGTTATCCTGAACTCCTTTCGGGCACTGAAGCTAAAACTAATAAAATAATAGAATGGTTGAGAAAAGGAAAGATATATACTTAAAAAATAAAAAAGTGACAGTCATGGGGCTGGGTTTATATGAAAATGGTAGCGGAATTTCGGCTACCCGTTTTTTGGTGGAGCAGGGCGCTCGGGTGACAGTGACCGATTTAAAGACCAGGGAACAACTGACTGATCAGGTAAAGCGACTGGGGTCGTTGGCTAGGAAAATAAAATTTGTTTTAGGTGAACATCGAGAGGAGGATTTTAAAAATATTGATTTACTTGTAAAAAATCCAGGCGTGCCCAACATTTCAAAATATTTGCGAATCGCTCGAGAAAATAAGATTCCCATTGAGACGGATATCTCTTTGTTTTTTAAGCTGGTGCCGCGAGAAAGAATTATTGGCATCACCGGCACGCGCGGTAAAAGCACCACCACCAGTTTGATCTATGAAATAGTAAAACTGGCCGACAAAAACGCGGTTTTGGGCGGCAATATCACCAAGTCGCCGCTGGCGCAGATGATGGAAGTAAAAAAGGGAGGCATGGTAGTGCTGGAGTTGTCTTCTTGGATGCTGGAAAGCTTAGAACCGCACAAAATGAGTCCGCAGCTGGCCATTTTTACCAATATTTACCCAGATCATTTAAATACTTACAAAAATATTGCCGAGTACGCGGCAGCCAAAGAAAATATTTTCCAGTGGCAGAACAAAGATGATTTAGTGGTGCTAAACCGCGATAATAGCTGGACCAGAAAAATGGGCGCTAAAGTTCCAGGCAAAAGGTTTTGGTTTTCCAAAAAATATTTTGCGGCAGAAAACGGAGTTTATTTGAAAGGAAAAGATGTCTATTTTCGGCTCGCTGGCGAGGAAATAAAAGTCTTAAAAAAAGATGACATTCAAATTCTCGGTGAACATAATTTGGAAAATGTTTTGGCGGCGGTAGCCGCCGCTATGGCCTGGGGAATCAGGCCGGAAACTGTCAGGCGAGGTGTAAAAAGCTTCAAAGGCATTAGCGATCGGCTGGAATTTTTGAGAGAAATAAAAGGGGTAAAATATTATAATGATACCACCTCGACCACGCCAGAAGCGACGATGGCGGCCCTAAGGGCCTTAAGTTTAAAACCAAAAAGTAAAAGCTTAAAAGAAAAAAATATTATTTTGATAGGTGGAGGGTCGGATAAAGGGTTGAATTTTAAAGAATTGGCCAGGGAGATAAGAGATAGAGTAAAAAATTTAGTTTTATTAAGGGGAAGTGGCAGTGAAAGACTGGCTAAAGAATTTTTAGCTTTAAGTTTTAAGTTTTCAGTTGTTGGCTCTATGGCTGATGCGGTTGGTTTGGCTAAAAGTTTTGCCAAGAGGGGAGATATTGTTTTGCTTTCTCCCGCCTGCGCTTCTTTTGGCATGTTTAATAATGAGCTTGATCGTGGCGCGCAGTTTAGGATGATAGTTAGGAAGTTAAAGTGATGGCTTCGGCGAGGCAGGCCCGCCTGCGCCAGTTTTGGCATGTTCAATAATGAGTTCGACCGAGGCGCGCAGTTTAGGATGATAATTGGTAAATTAAAATAAAAAAAATACGGCGGCGAGGACACTTGCGTATCACTCGCCGCGCTCTAGGTCACGGACTGCGTTCACGATTGACCCCACGGACATGGGATCGTGCTCCTGGGGGGCCGTCCCACAAAGCACGGCGGTTACCGGGGGCCGCGCGTCGCGTCCGCGACTGCACAGAGGCCTTTATGGAAGGCCCGGCGTCCGCGGTCTACGTCCGCAGGACGTGTCGCCGGTGCCCGTCGATGGCCGCGCCCGTCGCGCTTGTGCTCGGAAACAGATTCGAATTCGATATGGACAATGCGAGATGGGTGCCTTTTCGGTGCTGAATGTGCATAGTGCGTGTTCCTCCTTGTTTGTTCCATTGAACCTCTTCCAGATTGAAACTATGTAAGGCCATATTAGCATATTAGTAAATTTTTGTCAATAATTAATTAAATAAAAAAATAAAAAATATTAATTTTTTGTTTAAATTTAGACAAAAATAATTGTTCGAAAATTATTAAAATAAATAGCCAAAGATCAAATCATGAAAATAAAGGTCAGGGAATTATTAAGAGAAATCATAAAAGGCAAAAAAGATCAGCCGCCGGATTGGTATTTGGTGGGGCTGATTGTCTTTTTGACGGTTTTTGGCCTGATTATGCTGTCATCGGCCGGAGCGGCCGTTGGCTGGCAGAAATTCGGCGACAGTTACTGGCACGTTAAACACCAAATTCTTTTCGGCTTATTGCCGGGACTGGTTTTGTTTTTTATTTTTTCGCGGCTGGATTATCACCGACTGAAAAGCCTGGCCTCGCCCATGCTTTTTATTTCTTTGATTTTATTAGTTTTGGTGTTTGTGCCTGGCATTGGCGCCAGCTGGGGCACCTCAAAAAGCTGGATCAATTTTTTTGGTTTTTCGCTCCAGCCGTCAGAAATCGTCAAGCTCACTTATTTGATTTATCTGGTTTCTTGGCTGGCGGCCAAGGAAGAAAGACATTTAAAAAACTTGCAGCAGGGTTTTTTGCCGTTTTTGTTTGTTTTGGGTATAATCACCATTCTGATGGTTTTGCAACCGGACACGGGCACCATGCTGATCATTGTTCTGACTTCGCTGATCGTTTATTTTGTGGCGGGCGGCAGTTTTTGGCACCTGTCGTGGCTGTCGGCGGTAGGTTTGGGCGGGCTGGCTTTGATTATCAAGATTTCTCCTTACCGCGCGGCGCGGCTGACGACCTTTTTGCATCCCGAGCTCGACCCGCAAGGCATCGGTTATCATATTAATCAGGCGCTCTTGGCGGTTGGCTCGGGTGGCTGGCTGGGCCGTGGGTTTGGCCATTCGCGGCAAAAGTTCGCTTACTTGCCGGAGGTGGCCGGCGATTCTGTTTTTGCCATTTTGGCGGAAGAACTGGGATTTTTCATCTCGGCGGCCGTGGTGGCGCTTTTCGTTTTTCTGGCTTTGAGAGTTTTGAAAATGGCCAAAAATTGCCGTGATCCGTTTGGCTCGCTCTTGGCGGTGGGAATTATCGTCTGGTTTGTCATTCAGGCTTTCTTGAACATAGGAGCGATTATCGGCGTTCTGCCGCTGACCGGCGTGCCTTTGCCTTTTATTTCTTATGGCGGCACTTCGCTGATGATTTGCTTGGCCGCTTCGGGAATTTTGGTTAATATTTCAAGGCACAATAATAATTAATCATTAACATAAAATGAAAATTTTATTAGTCGGCGGCGGAACAATGGGTTCGGTGAGCCCGCTTATCGCCGTCTACCAAAAAATCAAACAGCAACAGCCGGAGACGGAATTCTTGTTTGTCGGCACCAAAACCGGGCCGGAGCGGGCGGCCGTAGAGAGCTACAAGATTCCCTTTCAGGCGATTTCTTCCGGCAAGCTTAGGCGCTATTTCAGCTGGCAGAATTTCAGCGATCCTTTCAGGATCCTGGCCGGACTGATCAGGAGCTTTTTTCTGATTTTGAGGTTTCGGCCCAATGCCATTATGATCGCCGGCAGTTTTGTGGGCGTGCCGGTAGCCTACAATGCCTGGCTGCTAAGGGTTCCGGTGCTTATCCACCAGCAGGATATTGTTGCCGGCTTGGCCAACAAACTGATGGGCAACACGGCCCAAAAAATAACCGTTTCTTTTGACATTTCGTTTAAAGATTTTTTCCCGAAAAAAACAGTTTTGACCGGCAATCCGGTGCGAGCCGAATTTTACGACTGTCAGCCGGCCAAGAGTCGCAAGTTTTTTGGTCTCAAAGAAGATTTGCCGGTGGTGTTGATTTTTGGCGGTGGTACCGGCTCGCAAAAAATCAACGAAACAGTCAAAAAATCTTTGCCGGAGCTGTTGCAGTTTTGTCAGGTTATCCATGTCACCGGTCGCGGCAAAACAATTAGCGTCAAGGCCGACGATTATCATCAATTTGAATTTTTGACCAACGAGTTTACCGACGCCCAGTGTGCGGCCGATATTATTGTTAATCGGGCGGGCATGTCGACTTTGTCGGAATTGGTGATTTTGGCCAAACCAACGATTTTGATTCCTTTGCCCGGGCATCAAGAAGACAACGCCAGTTATTTTCAAAAAAATAACGCCGTTATCACCCTCTCGGAAGCGAACTTAAATAATGAAATTTTCACCAGCACGATAAAAGAGCTGGTTTTCAACTCGGGGCGAAAAAATAATCTGTCGAGGAATATGGCCAAGATGATGAAAACCAAAGGAGCCGAGGAAGTGGCGAGATTGCTCTTGGAAATAGCCAAATAATCAAATTGAAATTTATCATGTCCATTTTAGACACGAAGCTGGAAGCAATAAATAAAATATATTTTATTGGTATTGGCGGTAGCGGCGTTTCGGCGGCGGCGCGGATTTTGCAAAAGGAGGGAAAAGAAGTCTGGGGCAGCGATATCAGCGGCGGCGAAATCGTCGAGGAACTGATCGGGGAAGGCATAAAAATTTTCATCGGCCAGAAAAAAGAAAATATTGTTTCGGATATTGACCTGGTTGTCTACAGCGTGGCCGTGCCTCAAGACAATCCGGAGAGGCAAACGGCGGAGAAACTGGGCCTTTGCCAGATAACTTACCCGCAACTTTTGGGTTTGCTGATGCGGGATAAGTACGGCATCGGCGTTTCCGGCACCAATGGCAAAACCACCACCACCGCCATGTTGGCCAAAATTTTTTTGGCGGCGGGCGAAGATCCGACCGTAGTGGTGGGCAGTAAAGTTGATTTTTTGGCTGGCAACTCGCGAGTGGGCCAAGGAAAATATTTTATCTTTGAAAGCGATGAATATCGGCGGGCTTTCGATAATTATTTCCCCAAAATCGCTTTGGTGACTTATATCACCGCAGACCATCTGGACTATTTTAAAGATTTGGAAGAAATCAAAGCGGCCTTTGGAGATTATTTAAACCGCCTGCCTCGAGCTGGCTTGGCGGTGATAAACGGCGATGATGATAATTCTCTGGCAGCGGCCAAAAACTGCCAGGCCAAAATAGTCTCTTTTGGCCTGGACAGGCCTGCCAATTATTTGGCCCAGGAAATAAAAACGGCCGGCGGCAAACAGACTTTTGAGGTGAGAGAGAGGGGCGGTGAGCCGGAGAAAATAACCATTAATTTGCCGGCCAAATATAATATTTATAATGCCCTGGGCGCCATAGCGGTGGCCAGGATTTGCGGTTTGAGCTGGCCGGTTATCAAGGGCGCTTTGGCCGATTTTACCGGCACTTGGCGGCGTTGGCAAAAAATTGGTAAAATAGGGAAGACAGAGATTATTGTCGATTATGCCCATACGCCGGACGCGGTGGAAAAAACCATCGCCGCGGCCAAAGGATATTATGCCGGCAAAAAAGTATTAATTGTGTTTCAGCCGCACCAATACAGCCGCACCAAGGAATTATTTTTGCCTTTCAGTAAAAGTTTTTGGCAAGCCGACTGGGCGATTATCACTGATATTTTCTATGTCAAAGGAAGGGAGAAGCCGGAGGATTTTGCTGTCAGTTCACAAAAGCTGGCTGAGGCGATAATAACCAATGGCAGCCGCGCCGAATATGGCGGCGACTTGGCGCAAACAGAGGAATTGATAAGAAATAAAGCTGGCGATTTTGACGCGGTTCTGATGTTGGGGGCCGGCAATATTTACGAAGCGGCCAAGAGACTGTCAGAAAACAACTAGTTTAGTTAACAATAAAATAAAAAGTCGGAAGAGCAATTATGAACAATCTTATCGACGATGACAGCCATAAAGAGGAGGAGGGGGAGGAGCTAATAGGCAGGGACCAGGAGGTAGAGCAAAAAATCGAGTGGGAAGAAGAGCTGGAGAGAACTTATGGCCAAACGAATCGCCGTGAAAACCAGAAAGGAAACAAACTGACGGGCACTGGTTTTGCCAAACAGAAGCAAGTAATGGAAGCCAATAATTTTTATCAGAAGCCGAGGCGCCGGCCGCCAGTCAAGCTGGTTGATCAAACCAAAGGAAAATAGTTTTACTTGGTATTAAACCAAGCTCATGGACACTTTAAATAAATTAAAGGCGGTGGTTTCTGGTTCCATAAAGGAGCGGGAAATTTTGGCGCCTTATACCACTTTCAATATTGGCGGCGCGGCCAGCTATTTTTATTTGGTTAATAATTCGGACGAGATGATTAAATTGGTGGCAGTGGCCGAAAAGAAAAAATTATCTTATCTTATTCTGGGCGGCGGCAGTAATCTGTTGATCAGCGACCAGGGCTTTCAGGGTTTGGTCATAAAAAATAATTGCGCCAAAATCAGAATAAAGAATGATTTAGTGGAAGCGGAAGCCGGGGTCTTGCTTTCCAAGCTGCTGGGTGAAACGATGGCTGGCGCCTTGCTGGGACTCGAGTGGGCGACGGGGATTCCGGGCACGGTGGGCGGCGCTGTTTGTAATAACGCCGGCGCCTATGGCGGGCAGATGAGCGACAATATTATTGGCGTTAAAATCATAAGAAACGGCAAAATAAAAGAATTGACAAACAAAAAATGCCAATTCGCTTATCGAGAAAGTATTTTTAAAAAGCAAGAAAAGCGTGATGTCATTTTGTCGGTAGTCTTGAAGTTGAAAAAGGGGAGCGCTGTCCAGCTAATGAAGGCCAGAGAAAACATCAAACTAATAAACAAAAAGCGGGGCAAAAAATTCAGTAGCGCTTCAGCCGGCAGTGTTTTTAAGAATATTTTTTTGGCCGAAAAGGAAATAATCGATTTTAAAAATAAATTTTCGCAACTGCCGGAAGAGTTTATGGAAAGTAGAAAAATACCAGCTGCCTGGCTGATCGATCAGTGCGGTTTGAAAGGCAGGGCTATTGGCGGCGCTAAAGTTTCAGAGGAGCATGCCGGTATAATTATAAATACCGGAACAGCTACCGCGGAAAACGTCATTATGTTAATTAGTGTCATCAAACAAAAAGTGAGAAGCAAGTTTAATTTGCAGTTGATGGAAGAGGTGGAGTACGTGGGTTTTTAGTTGTCATCGCGAGGGAGCGTAAGCGACCGTCCGCCTAGGTTTAGCGAGATAGGTGGCAATCTCGCGGGATTGCTTCGCTAAGCTCGCAATGACAATTAGTAATTAACCAAAAAACATGCAAATCAACATCAAAGCGACCAAGGCGCAGCTCACGCCCCAGGCCCATGATATTATCAATGAAAAAATCGAGAGCCTGGCTAAATACTGCGACTGTATTATCAAAGCGGACGTAGAAGTGGGATTGACCAGCCTGCATCACAACAAAGGCGATATTTATCGGGCAGAGGTAAATTTGGAGGTGCCGGGAAAAGTTTTGCGCGCCGAAGCCGAGACCGAAAATATAACCAAATCAATGAACGAGGTGAGAGATAAATTAAAAATGGAATTAGTGAAGTACAAGGAAAAAATCAGAGAAAAATAAATAAAAAAATGAACTACCCCAGTTCTGATAAGAATTAGGGTAGTTTTATGAATCCAGAAATATTTTAATAGTTTGGACAGGTGGGGCAGCTTTTATTTGCCTTATCTTGACTTTTTTGTTAAAATAATGGCGTTATTATTTATTTTTATCAAATGTCAATATTTTCTAAAATTTTCGGAGATCCCAATAAAAAAGTAGTTGTAGAAATGCAGGCAGTTATTGAGGAAATCAATAAGCTGGAAGCGCAACTGGAAAAACTGTCTGACGAGGAATTAAAGGGACAAACTCAAAAACTGAAAGAACAATTGACGCAAGGCAAGTCTTTGGACGATATCTTGCCCGAGGCTTTTGCCACGGTGCGGGAAGCGGCTAAACGCACCATCGGTCAGCGGCATTTTGACGTACAGCTTATCGGTGGCATTGTTTTGCATCGCGGACAAATCGCAGAAATGAAAACCGGCGAAGGTAAAACTTTGGTCGCCACCGGCCCGATGTATTTAAACGCCTTGGCGGGCAAGGGAGCGCATCTGGTGACCGTTAATGACTATTTGGCGCGCATTCACGCCGACTGGATGGGTAAAATTTATGATTTTTTGGGGTTGACCGTCGGCTGCATCCAACAGCAAAACACTTCCTATAAATTTGACGCCAAGTATGAGCGCCAGGAGGGTGACCCGATTTTGGACGTGCAAAATTTAGTGCCTTGCACCCGCCGGGAAGCGTATGCCTGCGATGTTTTGTATGGCACTAACAACGAATTCGGCTTTGATTATCTGCGCGACAATATGGTGCAGTCGCTGGAGGAAATGGTTCAGCGCGAAATTCACTTTGCTATTGTCGACGAGGTAGACTCGATTCTGATCGACGAAGCGCGGACGCCGCTCATCATCTCGGCGCCGGACATGGAGTCGACCGACAAGTATTATCAGTTTGCGCAAATTGTCAGCAAGCTGGAGGCGGAAACGGATTATAATATTGATGAAAAAATGCGCGCGGCGACTTTGACCGAAGACGGTTTGTCTAAGGTAGAAAAAATACTGGGTGTGGAAAACATTTATACCGACAGAGGTATCAGCGAAGTGCACCATGTCGAACAGGCGCTCAAGGCCCGGGCGTTATTTAAGAAAGATCGGGATTACGTGGTCAAGGACGGCGAGATAATCATTATTGACGAATTTACCGGCCGGATGATGTTTGGCCGGCGTTATAGCGAAGGCTTGCACCAGGCCATCGAGGCCAAAGAAAACGTCAAAGTGCAGAGAGAGAGCCAGACTTTGGCCACCATTTCTTTTCAAAATTATTTCAGGTTGTATCAGAAGCTCTCTGGTATGACCGGAACGGCGGCGACTGAAGCCGAAGAATTTTCCAAGATTTATAATTTGGAGGTGGTAGCGATTCCCACCAACAAAGCCATGATCAGGCGCGACTTAAGCGACCGGATTTATAAGAATGAAGCTGGCAAATTTAAATCGCTGGTTAAGGAGGTTAAGCAGCGTCATGAACAAGGGCAGCCAGTATTAATCGGCACCATCTCTATTGAAAAAAATGAACTATTGGCAGAGCTGTTGGCGCGAGAAGGATTGGAATACCAAATTCTTAATGCCAAACACCACGAAAAAGAAGCCCATATTATCGCGCAGGCCGGTAAATTCGGCGCGATCACAGTGGCAACCAATATGGCCGGCCGTGGCGTGGATATTATTTTGGGCGGTTATCCGTTCAATCAAGAGGAATACGAGAAGGTAGTGAAAAGCGGCGGCCTGTGTGTCCTGGGCACCGAGCGGCACGAATCGCGCCGCATTGACAACCAGTTGCGCGGCCGCAGCGGCCGGCAGGGTGATCCGGGTGAATCGCGATTTTTTATTTCTCTCGATGACGACTTGATGCGAATCTTCGGCTCTACCAATATGAAATCGATCATGGAACGACTGGGTTTGCCCGAGGATATGCCTATAGAAAACAAAACCATCTCCAAATTAATCGAACAGGCGCAGAAAAAAGTGGAGGGTAATAATTTTGATATCCGCAAGCACTTGGTGGAGTACGACGATGTGATGAACAAGCAAAGAGAAACTATTTATCGCAAACGGCGCGAGATTCTCAATAACATTGATACCAAAGAAAATGTCTTAAACGCTCTAACCAAAGAAATTCAAACGGTGGTCGACTTTCATACCCAGAATCCGGCCGAAGAAGAATGGAATACCAAGGAGATTTACGAGACTGTCAATACAATTTTTCCTGTCAAAAATGAAATGCGGCTGTCTTTGGAACAGTTGAGGCTGGAGGCAGGGGACGATCAGCAGGATAAGATTTCTCGTGATAAAATTTTTGGCTATCTGAAAAAATTGGTAATCGATACCTACAATAATTTGGAAGAAAAAATTAATCAGTTGCCCAACCCTTTGCCGGAAGTTTTGCCCATGCGGCAGGTTGAAAGGGGCATGCTGCTAAGAGTAATCGACACTTTTTGGGTGGAGCATTTGGAGACGATGCAATATTTGCGTACCGGCATCGGACTACGCGGTTATGGCCAAAGGGATCCGCTGGTAGAGTACAAGCGGGAGGCGCTTAGAATGTTTAAAGAATTATTGGCCAATATCGATAAGCAAATAGCTTACAGTATTTTCAAAGTCGGTTTTATCACTCCCAGTGAAATCGCAGTCGAGAAGCAGCCGAAGAATTTGCAATTTTCGGCTCCCAGTAAGGAATCGTCTTTTCATTCGCCAATGGAAGCCGATGAGGGGCTGGAAGAAAGAAAAGCCGATAAAATTATCAAAGACAGCAGTCATTATGACGGGCAAAAAGTTGGCCGCAACGATCCATGCCCTTGTGGTAGTGGCAAGAAGTTTAAGAATTGTCATGGGAAGTAATCGGGACGGTCACTTTTTTCCTAGGAGAAAAAAGCTGACTAAAAAGAAATAGCTCGCATTATATAATTAGATATATGGATCACGTTGCTATAATGAATAAGTCGTGGAAGCTGATCCCGAAAATTTTATCAGGAGAGAAAACCATCGAATCTCGTTGGTATCAGACAAAGCGCTCGCCTTGGGGAAAAATAATGGCTGGCCAGACTGTTTATTTTAAAAATTCTGGTGAGCCTGTTATTGCTAAGGCTATAGTCTCTGAGGCGATGCAGTTTGAAATTAATAGCATTGATGATGCAAGGGATATTGTAAGCAAATACGGCCAAGAAATATGCCTGGTCGATAATAATCCAGCCCGATGGAGAAGGCTGGCTAAGTATTGCATTCTCATTCGTTTGAAAAATCCTGAAAGGTTAGCCACGCCATTTCAAATTGATAAAAAAGGATTTGGGAGCGGTGCGGCCTGGATTATAGTAGAAAGTATAGAAAAGATCAAAATAAAAGAGTAATTTTTATTTAGTATGGATATCCTGGAAGAACGAATAAAAAAGATTGAAGAGAGAAATCTCAAAGTAGAGGTAGACAAAGCCTGGGAAACCAGCTGGACCAGGAGGCTTTGCGTTGCTATTTTTACTTATCTGGCTATCAGTTTGTATATGTTGGCGGTTGATATAGACCGGCCCTGGCTTAATGCTATTGTGCCCACGGTTGGTTTTATGATTTCTACACTCGCCATACAGCCTATAAAAAATATTTGGATTAAAATTAATAAAAAATAACAAGAATTATATGGAAGGCAAAATAAAAAAGCCACTAACTTTATGCTTAGTGCATCAGGAGAATAAAATTCTCTTAGGTATGAAAAAAAGAGGATTTGGCGCTGGCAGATGGAATGGCTTCGGCGGAAAATTACAAGAAGAAGAAAGCATCGAAGCAGCGGCTAAAAGAGAAATGCTAGAAGAAGCAGGACTGGATGTGAGGGATTTAGAATTAGTGGGTATTATGGAATTTGACGCCCCGCATTTTGAAAAAATTCTAGAGGTCCATGTTTTTCGAGCGGGTGATTTTGAGGGTGAGCCAATAGAATCCGAAGAGATGTTGCCCCAGTGGTTTGAAACAAATCAATTGCCGTTTGACTCAATGTGGCCAGACGATATACACTGGATGCCGCTTTTTTTGGCTGGCAAAAAATGGCGCGGTAGATTCTTTTTTGATGAAAAAACCAACGAAATTGTGGAAATGGAGATATCAGAAGTTGACTCTTTGTAGCTTTGACAAAAAGCAGCTGTCATAATACAATGTCATTTTAGGAGCGTGGTACTTTCAACAACAAGGAGGATCTGGCCATGTTACTGGACTGCGGGGCTTATCTCGAATTACCGGGCAATCTTCAGCGTGAGCTGGCTAGGCCACTGGCCGAGCTCAATCAGGAGCTCGGAAATCTCTGGCAGCGAGTAGGCGCCCTGGAAGAAGGACAAGGGGACTACCGAGCACTCGCCCAGGAAGTCTTTGAACAGCTTCTGGCCGAGGTCAAGATGTGGGTCAGAGGCATCGCCGCGCGGGAAGTATTGGACAGCGGCAGGCAGGCCGAACTTGCCAGGGCAGCCCGCAACTTCCAACTGCGGGTGATCGAGGCGGTTTATACTCTGGGGATAGAGTTTTCCTCTACCGTGCTGGTGGAAGAACCATCGGCGGCAGCAGCGGTTGTCGGCTGAAAAGGTTTCGCCTTGAAGTTCTGGTGGCACAAGAGCTGCTCCAACGGCTTGGAGCAGCTTTTTCTTTTGTTTTTAAAATGTTAAAATTTATCTACCTTGAATTTAAATAATCAAAAAACATGCCAGAATTGCCGGAAGTGCAGACCGTCGTATCTGAACTGCAAAAAAAGATAAAGAATAAAAAGATAAAGGAAGTGCGGGTAAGGGCTGCTAAGGTAGCTTTGCCTAGCGTTAAAATTCTAATAGCCAAACTAAAGAACAAAAAGATTCATGGCGTTTCTCGCCGCGGCAAGATGATTATTATTGATTTGGGCGGTGATCACAATATTTTAATTCATCTGAAGATGACCGGTCAGCTGGTTTATGTGTCTAAGTCTGGTAAAAAGGTTTCGGGTGGCCATCCAATTGGCAACGTTGGAATTTTGCCTAATAAATTTTCTCACGTGATTATAAAATTTACTGACGGTTCGGTTCTGTATTTCAACGATATACGTAAGTTCGGCTGGGTTAAATATGTTGATAATGCCAGACGGGATTTGGCCAAACAAAAATACGGCATTGAGCCGTTTGACAAGGAATACAAAATTGATTGGCTTGGGTCGCTCTTGAAAAGATATAAAAATAAAAAGATTAAGCAACTATTAATGGATCAAGAAAAAATCGCTGGTATTGGCAATATTTACGCCGATGAGTCGTTGTTTGCGGCCGGCGTTTTGCCCACCAGAACCAGCGGTAGCTTGAAAAAAGCGGAAATTAGTAAATTATTTGAGGCAATTCCTAAAATTTTGAAATTAGCAATCACCAAGGGCGGTACCTCGGCCGACAATTACGTGCGCACCGACGGCACCCAAGGCGGTATGATGAAATATTTGAAAGTTTATGGCCGAAAAGGAAAAAAATGCCGGCGTTGCGGCGGCAGAGTTAAAAAAATAAAACTGGGCGGCCGTGGCACGCATTTTTGCCCAGCTTGTCAAAAATAAGACAACTCTCTCCTTTGGTTCAAGGAGAGAGCATGTGTACGATTGTTCGCTTGGCGCCTCGGGCTGGCTAGGCGGCCGGTGTTTTAACAGTTCTTAATGCTTCTAGATGCGTCCGGCATTGCTCGGCGAGCTTCTGGGCGGTTTCATACATTCTCATATCGGCCGCATGTTCCGCCTCATCTTCCTGTCTGGCTTGCGCGACCATTTCATCGGAGACTCTGGCTTTTGCTTCAGCGATTTTCTCCGCGTCGCCGGTCGTCAGTTCTTCTATCTCGCCCGCCAAAGTCCTGGGGTTGATATAAGCCAGTTGTGGCTTTGTCATGCCCTCAAGCTCTTTGATCAGGTCTTCCAGAAGAACCATTGAGACCCTGTCGATGATGGTTTCCGGGGTGTCTCCCTCTCGCAGGTTGATGTGGGCGTCACCGGGAGCGCCAACGCCCCCTACGCCCACATTAATTGAGCTGATTGTCCGCGCGCTGTCGTCTGGCATAAGTAACCCTCCTTTCCAAGGACTAGCTATTTTATATCAGTTAACCGGCAAAAAAGCAAACACCCTGATAAACGGGTGCTTGTTGGTTTGATGGAGATTAAAGTATTATAAAAATCAAATAAAGCAAGATAGTCAGGCCGATGCCGATGCCCGTGCCGATAATTACTTCCATTAAGCCGTGGCCAACCCGTTCTGGCAGATAGGTGATCGTCTTTTTGTTTTTGAAAATTTCTTTGGCCAGACGATTGGTGAGAGCGGCATTATCGCCGATTTCGCGGCGGAAACCGATAGCGTCCCGCACTACTATCACCCACAAGACAAAGGCAATGGCAAAGGCGGCGGAGTCAAATCTCTGGGTCAGGCCGACAACAGTAGCCAGAGAAGTGACAAAAGCCGCATGAGAAGAAGGCATGCCGCCGTAATCTCTGACCAGGTGTTGCCAAGTCAAATTATTTGGTATACCATCAATAGAGAGTTTGATAATTTGAGTGGCGATACCCACTATAACGGGAATCAAGATTAACTCGAACATAGTTTTGATTTTTTATGCAATATTTTTTAGCAATTTTTGCCGGAGTTCTGCAGGGGCTGACTGAATTTTTACCGATTTCCAGCTCCGGACACCTGGTAATCTTTCATCAGATTTTTAAGGTTTCTTTTATTGGCGGTCCGGGCGCGGGCGAGAGCTTGTCGGGAGATTTATTGTTTGATGTGGTGCTGCATCTGGGAACTCTGGTGGCTCTCTTGGTCTTTTTTTTCCGTGATGTGGAAAAAATTGTTCGTGGTTTTTTCTCCAGCCTGACCAACTGGAACTGGGCCAATAATTTTAATCAACGCCTGGCTTGGCTGGTAATTATCGGCACGATTCCGGCGGCAATCCTGGGGTTTTTTCTGGAAGATTTAATAACTAATTACTCGCGTTCCGCTTTTTTAGTGGCTATAATGTTGATTGTGGTGGCGGTACTATTTTGGATTTTTGAAAAATATTCTTTGAAACAGAAAGATTTGCAAACCGCCAGTAGATGGGATTCCTTGATTATTGGTTGCGCTCAAGCCCTGGCTCTGATTCCCGGAGTTTCACGCAGCGGCATTACCATTATAGCAGGTCTGGGCAGAAAGATGAAGCGAATCGAGGCCGCTAGGTTTTCTTTTTTGCTGTCGATGCCGATAATTTTTGCCGCCGGCATCAAAAAAATATTAGAAATCGACAGCTTGGCCAATGTTAATTGGCTAATTTTGATTATTGGTTTTTTGACGGCCACCGTCTCTGGCTATTTGGTGATAAAATACTTTCTTAAATACCTGAATCGTCATTCTCTGAATATTTTTGCCTGGTATCGATTGATAATTGGCTGTTTGATATTGATTTGGTTGATTTTTTTCTTTGGCGCATAGAGAATAAGGCAAAAGCCGACAAAAACCATCAGCAAATAATTGTTTAAGCGGTTGAGCTCTTCCAGGTTTTCCAGTCTGACCAGTTTTTGCCAAAAATCCTCGGGGTAAAAATAATTGGCAGCCGGCTTTTGGTCACTGGAGTCGGCAGCAGAATCGGTTTCGGTGTCGCCCAGGACTCGGCTGCCAAAAAGTTGCACCACCACTATGGCCGAGTGATTTTCAAACTTTCCTTTCAGAGCGGCCAGCCCGATTTCCTGGTATTGCGGCTTGACAATATTGTCTCGATGACTGGGGCTGTCAATCCAGGCGCGAAAAAGGTCTTGACTGTTATTAAAATCAATAGCCAGGTTTTCGCCAACGTAAAAATAATTGTAATTAATTTCTTTGATCCATTGAGAGAACTTTTTGCCGCTGGGTGAGGTGTGGCTGAAATATTGATTAGTCAAAAGATCACTGGCCTTGTTAACCGCCGCCTGTGTCAGACGAGCATTGACTTTTAGGGGATTGAGCCCCAGGCTAAGCCGGTAATTATTGGTTAAATCAATCAACTCTTGCGGCTTAATGGCCGTTTCCTCGTTAAGATTCGGGTTTACCCGCGGATACAAGAAAATTGTCGTGGTTAAAGCGATTTTACTGATAATCAAGACTACCGTTAAAAACAAAATTAGTTTTTTGAAAGACTGGAGACTCAAATTTAGCAATTAAAAATTAATTAAAACTCACATATATTATAGCATAAATATTGTCTTAGCGGTTAGGTCAGGCTATTAAAAAACAGTTATGGTTATAAAAATAAAATTAATAATAATTTTGGTTTTAATCGCGGCGCTAATCGGCGGTTTTTATCTGGCGAGTTTGATTTTGTCGCCGGCCAGCCGTGAGAGTAAGGTGACTTATTTTTCCATTGAAAGCGGCGAGACGGTGGAACAAATTGCCCAGGATTTAAAAGAGCAAAAATTAATAAAAAGCGAGCTGGCTTTCAAAGCCTATGTACGCTTTGTGGGCGCGGGTAAAAAATTTGCGGCTGGCCAGCATCAGCTTGGGACCAATATGAGCACAAGAGAAATAGTCGGAGCTTTAACCAGCAGCGACAATATAAGTAATGAGAAAAAAATTATTATTTTAGAGGGCTGGAGAGCCGAAGATATTGCTAGCTATTTGGCCCGGGCCAACCTGGTTGATAAAAAGGAGTTTCTCAAAGCCTTACGGCTCGCCCTTTGGCGCGATAAGTATGATTTTTTGAAAGAGGTGCCCGCTAATAATTTGGAAGGATTTCTGTTTCCTGATACTTATCGTGTTTTTGCCGATGCCACCAGCAGCGAGATAATAAAAAAAATGTTGGATAATTTTAATCAGAAACTGACGGAAAAAATGAGGGCGGACATTAAGCGGCAAAATGGGGATGTTTTCAGTGTGATAATACTGGCTTCAATTATTGAGCGCGAGGGCTTGTCCGATAATGACAAAAAGATGATTGCCGATGTATTTATAAAAAGACTAGAGAAAGGAATAGGGTTGCAATCGGACGCCACTATAAATTATATTACGGGCAAAGGAGATCTGCGGCCAAGTTTGGCGGATTTGCAAATCGATTCACCATATAATACTTATAAATATCGTGGTCTGCCACCGGGCCCAATTTCCAATCCAGGACTGGTCTCGATAATGGCGACAATTTATCCGCAGCAAAATGATTATTATTACTTCTTGACCGACAAGAATGGCAAAGCCATCTTTGCCAAGACCTACGAGGAGCATCAGGCAAACATCAGAAAATATTTAGAATAATTTTTATGGATCAAGGGCATTACACTCGTGGTGAAAAAGAATTTTTGTTAAAGATCGTCAGAACTACGCTGGAGAAATATTTACAGACGGATGAAAAGTTTGAGCCCCAGACAGTGAACCAGAGACTTTGGGAGAAGCGAGGCGTATTTGTGACTTTGCACAAAAAAGGCGAGTTGCGTGGTTGCATTGGTTATATCGAGCCGGTTGAGCCCATAATGATGGCGGTACGCGATAACGCTATTGCGGCGGCTAATGATCCGCGTTTTTTACCATTGGCGGAAGAAGAATTAAAAGAAATAGAGATTGAGATTTCTATTTTGACGCCCTTGGAAAAAACGGTTTTGAGCGAAATAAAAAAGGGTGATGGCGTAATGATTAAACGAGGCAGAGCCGGCGCTACTTATTTGCCTCAGGTTTGGGACGATTTACCCGAGCCAGAAGTATTTTTTGGCAGTTTATGTCAGAAAGCGGGACTAGAAAGAGAATGTTACAAAGATCAAAAGACAGAATTTTATAAATATTCGGCCATTGTTTTTAAAGAGGGGGAGATTTTGTAGGAGAAACGGGTGGAGTTAAAATTTTATTGCTGTTGACAAAATTTTTGTAGCTGCTATACTGTTATTAACAATCAAATTTTCCACAGACAATGGGCGCCCAAAAGGCTTAATTTACCGCCAAAGCGGTAGACCTATCGAGGAAATAAGGCTAGAGAGCCATTTTTCGAGTCTGTGGAAAACCACGGATTTTTATTTTATAATCATAATTTTTATGCCAAAAACCAAAATTAAAAAGCAGGAGATTTTAAAAAGCTTGGAAGAGCAAATCGCTCAAGCCAAGTCGGTTGTTTTCGTTAATTTTTCTGGTATACCGGTAAAAGAGATTGATGCTCTAAGAAGTAAGGGTAAGGAACAAAAAATTTCTTATACGGTCACCAAAAAAACATTGCTAAAGAGGGTGTTAAAAGAGGGTGGCTATAAGATTGAGGCAGATAATGATTTTTCAGGGGAGCTGGCCGCTGTTTTAGGTTTGGAGGATGAGGTGGCGCCAGCCAAGCTGGTGAACGACTTTGCTAAAAGTAATGACAAGTTAAAAATTATTGGTGGTATTTTGGAACACAATCTGATCGGCTCTGATAAAATAGTGGCCTTAGCTAAGCTGCCTTCCAAAAAAGAATTATTGGCCAGGGCAGTTGGCAGTTTAGCCGCTCCGTTATCGGGATTGGTTAATGTTCTAGAGGGTAATTTGCGCGGTTTGATTTATGCCTTGGGCGCCATCAAAGACAAAAAGTCAGCTTAATTAAAAAAATAAATTAATAATTTAAAATCTATGTCAGAAGAAAAACCTGTCTCGCCGAGCCAAGGCGGAGAAGTGATTGTTCCGGAAAGGTTCAAAACACTGGTAGAGCAAATCGAAAAACTAAGCGTTTTGGATTTATCGGAATTAGTTAAGGTGTTGGAAGAAAAATTTGGCGTGTCCGCCGCCGCTCCGGTAGCCATGATGGCTGCTGGCGCCGCCGCCGCTCCGGCCGAAGCTGTCGAAGAAAAGAGCAGTTTTGATATCGAGTTAACCGCCGCCGGAGAAAACAAGATTGCCGTCATCAAGGCGGTGCGGGTGGTCACCGAACTGGGCCTGAAAGAAGCCAAAGATTTGGTGGACGGAGCTCCTAAGATGGTTAAGGAAGGCGTCAAAAAAGAGGATGCCGAAAAGATCAAGAAAGAATTGGAAGCGGCCGGCGCCACCGTCACCCTAAAATAAAAGGGCTGATAAAAACACCCCGAAAGATCTCGGGGTGTTTTTGGTTTTTAGAAATTAATGTCGATTTGGTAAATTTTATTATCTGCCAGCAGGTAGATTTTTTTATCTTTTTCGGCCACCGACATGGCTTTTATTTCAGAAAAGTTTTTGGAAATGAATTGGGTCTTCAGGTTGCCTTTTTTGTCTACGACAACGATTCTTTTATTGGTTCGATTTAGCAGGTAAAGATAGTTAGAATCGGCTTCGGTTTGGATTTGGGCGATATCACTGAAGGCTGGGTCGAGCTTGATACTGAAAGATTCTTTTATTTTGCCGGCAGCCAAATAATTTATTTCCCCATTGTTTTTGGCGGTAAAAACACCGCCGTCGATAGCCAAGGCGGTGGCCTCCTTAACGCTGGTACCGTCTTTAATCCAGGGACTACCGGAGTTGTAGACGTCATTACTGGGGTAGTGTTTGAAAATTTGATTTTTGGCGGTTTTGAGCGTATAGAGCTTGTCGCCATAAACAGCAAAATCTCTAATAGCAGTGTCGGCGGTGAGAACTTTCTCGGTGGTACCGCCGGAAAAATTGTGGCGGAAAAATTCCCGGTCGCCATTTAAAATTAAAACGCTATTATTTAAGGCGACGATCTTGGCCACTTGAGTTAAGGGGTTGTTGAGCTGGATAGGGATGGTTTGCGATTTATCCAAATCTATTTTATAGAGTTTTTGATTCTGGTTGTCGAAGGTAAACAGCAGACCGCCACTCTTTGCTAAACCGACCGTCTGGGAATCAGGGTTCTGATTTTTTAGATCGGCGACTACTTTAGGATTTTCCAAGTAAGAGACTTTTTGCAAAAGCTGATTCAGATCGGAGACTTTTTTGCCTAAATCGTCGCGGGTTTTTTTGTATTTGCGGGTCAAGGGAATTTTTCCCAACAGCTCGCTGGCCTGGCTCAGGGAATTCTTGGCTCCCGCTTCGTCATTGAAAATATTTTGCGCTTCGGCGGAGTTGATGCTCTCCTCGATTTGTTTGGTCAGCTCATCAATATTTACTTGGGAGTTGGCCGTTGCCTCCCGTCCTTGCCAGACCAGACTTTGGCAAAACAAAAAAACCAAAACAAAGAGAGCGATTATTAGTATTTGCTTGGGTCGGCGAAGGTTGATAAATTTGGCGATTTGCCGGTTTAGCCAGTCGCTAATAGCCAAGAGCGGCCTGGGTCTTTTTTGAAAAGTTATTATTTTTTTGTAATTATCCAGGTTGATCTGATCGGCGATTCTTTTTATTACCGCGGCCGGCCGGATAATCTTTGGCTCTCTTGTTTCGGCCAACTCGTTTGAGGCCAACGATTCATCGGCCATTCTTTTTTTAGCAACCTCGATTCTTGGCGGCTCGGCGGCGCTGGACAAGGCCTGCTCCGGAGCGGTTTCGTCAGCGAAAGAAAAATCTTCTGGAGTCGGCTTGACCTGGGGCCGGCGGGCAACAATTTTTTGTTTGAAACCAGAGAAAACGGCAGAAACTGCCAGGCCAATTTTTGCCAAACCAATTTTTAGATAACCAAATAATTTTTTTGTCGCTTTACCCAGAGCGGAAAAAATTATAATCAGCGCCTTCTTCCAATTAGGCAACAGGGAAGGGGTAAGATACTTTTCGGTTTTTTCCTGGGTGTCGAGTAGCCGGTTGATGGAGTGTTGGGGGTGGGCATTGGGTCCACTAAGAGCTCTGTCTGCTACCAGTCGTTGGCTTGTTTCTTTGGTGGCGGCTTCTTCCTCGGGGCCTGGCGATTGGATAATAACGGCATAAAAATTACCCTTGGCTCCTTGCATTTTCAGCACTTTTTCTATTTCACTGATAGTGGCCATGGAAGTGTTTTCAGCGGCAATCTCCATTAAGTTGCTTTGCGACAAATATTCTAGAATAGCGTTGTTACAAATCAGCAGGTCGTCTTTGGAAGTAATAGAGCCGCTGATAATATTGGAGAACATCTTTTCCGGATTGTGCTTGGATTTTTTTTCTCCCGCTTGGCTAAAAATGTCAATGATTAAATGTTCGTAGCGTTTTTTGTAATGGAAGAGAAAGGCGTTGTTTTTGCCGATCTGGCTAAGATAGATTTTGTTTTTGTGGATCAGGCCGATTAAGGAATTAATGCCGCCCAGATCGATTTCGGCAATGGATTCCTGGATCATCCTGTAAAGCCGGCGGTTGGCTCGTTGCAGGCATTCCTCGAATCTTTTTTCCAGGCCGTATTCTATCTCGAAAGGCGGCAAATAATATTCTGTCTGTAAATCAGAAATAATTTCGGAAAATTTTTCCGTCACCTCGTCGGGTAGGCCGGAAAGTTCTATAATACCGAAAATCACGCCTAGTTTGTTTTTAAGCTCTTTATCGGTATCGGCGATGAAAGCGTCGCCCAGCACGTCCGGATCGGTCTCCCAGGCCAGCCGGCCAATTTTTATTGGAAAGTTAGTCATTTAAATAAATAATAAAGAAACAGAGAAGCTTAAATGATTTTACATTAAATCTACAATATTATACAATATTTAACAGAGTTAAGTCCAATATTACTTTACAGGACACAAGGCATGCTTGAACAACTTTTTGGTTCAAAAACCAGAGTTTGTTTACTTCGGCTTTTTTTAAACAACCCGGAGAAATTTTTCTTTGTGCGAGAATTGTCCAGAAATTTAGAATTACAGCTCAACTCAATCCGCAGGGAACTGGAAAATCTGGAAAATATCGGCATCATTACCTGCCACACAAAAAGGGATTTGGAGAAGGAAGTGGAAAAAGAATTAAAGGACAACAAAAAGTATTACAAACTCAATAATAATTTTGTTTTTGTCGAGGAACTTCGTGTGCTGCTTATTAAGGCTCAGCTGATATTGGAAAAATCGCTGGTGGAAAAGGTGGAAAAACTGGGCAGCGTTCATTTCTTTTTGTTGTCGGGAATTTTTGTAGGTCGCAGTGACGCGCCGGCTGATTTATTGGTAGTCGGCAAAGTCAATCGCAGAAAGTTTCATAATTTGATCAAGGGATTTGAGAAAGAATTGGGCCAGTCGATAAATTATACCGTAATGACTAGAGCCGATTTTCAATATCGTCGCGATGTGACTGATAAGTTTTTATACGATTTGTTAGAAGGAAAAAACATGGTGATTATGGACAGGTTGCCGCCACAATCAACCAGAGTTTATAAAAAGCATTGATTTTAGAAACTAAAAGTTTATGAATAACAGAATCGGTTGGCTGATTTTTGGGGGATTGTTTTTGGGAGGATTATTTTTTTTGCCACAATTGTCGCTGGCCGTGACACCAAAAATTTTACCGGAGATTAAAATTTTTGACGCGCAAGGCGTTCTCAAAAAGAGTTTTTTGGTTTTCGGTAAAAATTATCAGGGGACAGCCGATTTGGCGGTTGTGGATTTGGGTGGCGATGGCACCAAGGAAATCATAGTCGGCGCCGGCGGCGGCAACTGGCCGGCGGTGGAGGTTTGGCGCGGTGAGGGCAGTAAAATTTATGATTTTTTGGCTTATGATAAGAATTTTAAAGGCGGGGTTTTTGTCGGCGCTGGCGATATTGACGGTGACAAAAAAGAAGAGATCATCACGGGCGCCGGCTATGGCGGCGGGCCGCACGTTAGAATTTTTAAGGACAAGGAGCCGATTTTGAACTTTTTTGCCTTTAATAAAGACGATCGGCAAGGGACAAAAGTAACAGCAGCCGATTTGGGCGGCGACGGCCGGGTAGAGATATTGGCCGGCTCCAGCTTCAATCAACAGCCAGAGTTGTTGCTTTTTGACAATCTGGGCGGCAAATTAAGCACCGGACAAAAATTTAATTTTTCTTCGAATAGCGGACTAAATTTAAGCAAGCTGGACATTAACGGCGACAAGAAAAATGAGATTCTTTTGGCTTCAGGCTATGGCAATCCGCCGGAAGTTTTTATTTTGGATAATCGGCTTAAGGAAATAGGCAAATTTTTGGCGGCGGAAGCGAACTACCAGGGAGGCATTAATGTGGCCGGCGGGGATATTGATAATGACGGCCAAGACGAGATAATCACCAGTATCAGTTTTGCCGGCCAGCCGAGAATAAAAATTTTCAAAGCCAATGGTGAATTAATCAAAGAGTTTTGGGCTTACGATACGGGCTACCGGGGCGGGGTCAAGGTGGCGGCGGGAGATGTCGACGGCGACGGTCGGCTGGAAATTATCACCCTGCCGGAGAGAATTTTCGGCAATTTAAGGACGGAATACAAATACATAGAAGTTGACTTAAAGCAACAGCGCTTAAAGTATTGGCAGGGCGGCTATCAGCTGGGTAGTTTTTTAATTTCTTCCGGTTTGGCCAAAACGCCAACACCGACAGGAGAGTTTGTGATTTATAACAAGCGTCCCAAGGTGACGATGAGCTGGTATTACGGACCCAACAATCCTATGAATTATAATTTACCCGGCGTACCCTGGGTCTCGTCTTTTTCCGGCCATTATACCATTCATGGCACCTATTGGCATAATAATTTCGGCCACCCCATGAGCCATGGCTGCATTAATATGAAGACACCAGAAGCAAAAATAATTTATGACTGGGCGGATCTGGGAACTAAAGTGATTATTAACTGATTTTTATGATTCTAATCATTAACACCGCTGGTAGCGATTTCTCGGAAATAATTTTGGCTAAAACCAAGGATAAGTTTTTGATCAAAAAAATAGCCGGACATGGCCGACAACAATCAGAAAAATTATTGGCAACAGTGGATGCTTTTTCAAAGAAAAATAAAGTAAAGCTGGCTCAGCTTAAAGCTATTGGGGTGGTGAGCGGTCCCGGAAGTTTTACGGCGCTAAGAATAGGCGTTACAGCAGCCAATACCCTGGCTTATGCTTTAAAGTTGCCGCTCGTTGGCTTAAAATTAGGAGAATTTAACGACAGCAAACAGCTGGTTGATAAAATTTTTAGAAAAATAGTAAAAACCAAACCAGGAAGAATCGTGTCTCCCTTCTATAACAAAGAACCCAATATAAGTTAGCTGGCCTTATTTATCCCCAATTTATTAACTTATTGTCGAAATAATGAAAAAAATGGCTTAAAATCAGGCCATTTTTTGTGTTTAAAAATAATTGACGCCAGTGTTGAAAAGTAAAATAAAGTGGTGTATAATAAATGATATATGGGGAAAAGTGGGGAAAACCTGTTTGGTAAGAGGATAAATCCAATACAAAATTATAAAAAAGTCAATTAAAGACCATGTTTGTCGGCCAATATTCACACAATTTAGATAATAAAGGCAGGGTGGCGGTGCCAGCCAAGTTTCGTCAGGAATTGAAAAAAGCAGTGGTTACCAAGGGTTTGGATGACTGCCTTTTTTTATATCCCAAAAATGAGTGGGACAAAATTGCCACCAAGGTGGCTAATTTGCCCATGGATAAGCCGGAAAATCGCGCTTTCGCCCGCTCGCTTCTGGCCGGCGCTTCGGAAACAGAGTTTGATAAGCAAGGAAGAATAATTCTGCCGGAGTATTTAAGGGAGTTTGCCGGCATCAATAAAAATGTCATCATAGTCGGTTTGTATAATCGTTTGGAAATCTGGGATGAAAAGAAATGGGATAATTATAGAAAGGAAAGCGACAGGAATTATAACAACATCGCTAACGCGTTGAATGACTTAAGATCCTGAAAAATCATGCTGGAAATCCAGAGCCTACATCAGCCAGTATTATTGAGAGAGGTTTTATCTTATCTTAGTCCACAGCCCGGCAAAAATTTTGTGGACTGCACTTTTGGCGGCGCCGGACACGCTTTGGAAATTTTGGAGAAGATTAAGCCGCAGGGCAGATTAATCGGTATTGATTGGGACGATTCGGCGATTCTGACCAGCCGTAATGAGAATTTAATCTTAGTCAATGATAATTATAAAAATTTAAAAAAAATAATCAATGATGCTGGAATTGATAAAATTAGCGGAATACTGCTGGACCTGGGGCTGTCTTCAAATCAGCTCGGCCGAGAGGATCGGGGATTTGGTTTCCAGAGCCAGGGACATCTTGACTTAAGATACAGCCAGCAGACCAACGGATTGACGGCGAGAGATATTTTAAAAAGTTACAGCGAGGAAGAGTTGTTTCAAATATTTAAAAATTATGGAGAAGAGCCACTGTCTCGGCCAATCGCCAAGAAAATAATCGCGAAACGCCAAGAAGGTCGGGCCATTGAGACGGCTGAAATGCTTGTCCAGCTAGTCTCACAAGTCTACTCCCATTATTTTAAATCACGTTCGCGCCGTAATCCGGCCACCAGAGTTTTTCAGGCGCTAAGAATCGCTGTTAATGATGAATTTGGCAATCTGCGGAGTGTTTTGCCGCAAGCAGTGGAGGCCCTAGTTCCTGGCGGCCGGCTGGCGGTAATTTCCTTTCATTCTGGAGAGGATCGTATTGTCAAACAGTTCTTCAGGCAGGAGGCCAAAAAAGATCGGCCGACAGTTAAAATTTTGACCAAAAAGCCGATAACAGCTTCGACTCAAGAGAGAGAAAAAAATCCCCGCAGCCGCAGCGCTAAACTAAGAGTAGTCGAAAAAATTAATTAATAATAAAAGTGGCTAGCAAAACAAGTTTATGTGCAAACTTTGGAAAAAAGAAGAGAGCAATCATCATTTTCCCGAACTGAACAAAAAAAAGAAAATCGTTTCCATAGTTAAAAGTTGTTTCGGTTGGAACAAGCTGAGTTTGGTTTTGGTGGCCCTAACCATCACGATCGGCCTGACTTATTTGTTTCAGACCAATGCCACGGTAGCCGACGGTTATAAAATTAAAGGATTGGAAGATAAAATCAACAGTTTAAAAGAGGAAAATAAAAAATTAAATTTAAAAAGCATTGAGTTGCAGTCAATGGCCAATATTTCCAGTCAAGTAGCCGACCTAAATTTAGTAACGACCAAAGACATCGAAATTATAACGCCAGTTGGTTCGGCCGTGGCCTTACGTTAAAAAGAAATGAGTTGGCGGCAAAACAAACCAGAAAAATCGGGAAACCATGGCGGCAGCAAGGTTAGAATCAGACTTCTAGCCATTTTTTTTATAGTTTTTGGATTTTTGGCGATAGTCCGGTTATTCGATCTGCAAATTTTAAAAGGCAGTTTTTATACCGCCTTAGCTTCTGGTCAACATGAGTTGTATCAGCGGTTATTTCCCGAAAGGGGCTCGGTTTATGTGATAGAAAAAGAGGGCAACAAAGAAACGCTTTTCCCTTTGGTTACTAATCATGATCTATACATGCTTTATGCCATACCGAAAGAAATTGTCGATCCCGAGGAAACAGCCAAAAAAGTAATGGCTATCTTCGGTTTGCCGGAAGAGATTAATTTTAAGCAAGTGGAAAAAGAGTTGTTTGCCGATATCTCGGCCAGTACTAGTCCCAAGCTGGCGGCCGAAATAAAAGAGGAGAGAAAGAAGAAGTGGTACCAGGAGCAGCTGGATTTGGAAATAAAAAAATTAGCTGACAAATTTTCCAGAAAAGAAGATCCTTATGAGCCGATCAGGCATAAATTAACGCCAGAGCAGGTGGAAGAGATCAAGGCATTGAATATTGATGGGCTGGCTTTTCAAAAAGAAGTTTGGCGATTTTACACGGAAAAAGGTTTGGGTGGCCATCTTTTTGGCTTTTGGGGTTTTGCCGGCGATAATCGTCAAGGAAAATATGGTTTGGAGGGTTATTTTGATCAAATTTTGGCGGGCAAATTCGGAGAAATTCACTCGGAACGCGATGCTTGGGGCAATATCATAGCGGTCGGTAAGAATTCGTTGGTAGAAAAGATTGATGGTTCTGATTTGGTTTTGACCATTGACAGGGCTGTTCAGTACAAGGCTTGCCAGGCGTTGTATCAGGCGGTAGATCATTTTGAGGCGGCTGGCGGAGCGGTGGTGGTGATGAATCCTAAAACCGGAGCCATTTTGGCTATGTGCGGGGCTCCCGACTACAACCCCGACGAATATAATAAAGTTGACGATATCCAAGTTTATAATAACCCGGCGATTTTCAAGGCCTATGAGCCAGGCTCGATTTTCAAAGTGATCACTATGGCGGCGGCTTTAGACGCTGGCAAGATAGAACCAACAACAACCTATGAAGATAAAGGAGAAGTGGTTTACGATCATTTTCATATCAAGAATTTCAATGACAAAATATATGGCCGCCAGACAATGATCGAGGTTTTGGAAAAATCAATAAACACCGGAGCCATTTATGCCATGAAACAGACGACGGCCAAAGTTTTTACTAAATACGTGAAAGACTTCGGTTTCGGACAAAAGACCGGAATCGAATTGGATAAAGAGGTGGTTGGCGACATTTCCAATTTAGACAGAAGAGGCGAGATTTATGCGGCCACCGCTTCTTTTGGACAGGGTATTATGGTGACGCCGCTCCAGATGTTGACAGCGGTTTCGGCTATTGCCAATGAGGGAAAAATTATGAAGCCATATATCGTGTCTAAAATTATCAGCCACAACAAGGGCCAGGATGAGATTGAGGAGTTTCGGCCGCAGGAAGTGCGGCAGGTTATATCTCCTAAGGCGGCGGCCATGCTTTCCGGCATGATGGTGAGCGTGGTGGAAAGCGGCCATGGCAAACCGGCAGCAGTGCCCGGCTATCGAGTGGCCGGCAAGACCGGCACCGCCCAAATAGCCAACAAAAATAGCGGCGGTTATTCCTCGGCGGTTTATACTTCTTTTGTCGGTTTTGCTCCTTTCGCCGACCCCAGGATCGCTATAATTGTGAGCCTCGACAATCCGCAAAGAGGCCGAGAGGCGATGGTGGTGGCGGCGCCGGTTTTTGCCGACATTGCCAAATTTGCCCTGCAGTATTATAATGTGCCTTACGATAATAAATAAGGAAAACGCGGTTTATCAAATTTAATAACAGGAAAGAAAAATGAAATTTTTTAAAAAGATTGTCCAAAAAATTTTACGGCTGTTGGCGCGGCTGATTTTGAATAAATACCAGCCGGAGATCATTGGTATCACCGGCAGCTTTGGCAAGACTTCGACCAAGGAAGCGATTTACACCGTTTTATCAAAAAGATTTAACGTGCGAGAGAACATCAAAAATTACAACAACGAAATCGGTTTGCCTTTGACAATTATTGGCGCCGGTAGCGGCGGTCGTTCGGTGTGGGGCTGGGTAGGAGTATTTGCCAAGGCGTTAGTGTTGTTGATTTGGAAAGACAAAAGATACCCGGAAATTTTGGTTTTGGAAATGGCAGTCGATCGGGTGGGTGATATGAAGTATCTGACCGATTTGGCGCCTTGTAAAATAGGAGTGGTCACCAATATCGGCCCGGTGCATCTGGAGTTTTTCAAAACCCTAGAGAGAATCGCCAAGGAAAAATCAGTGATTGTCTCGCAACTGACCACCAACGGCTGGGCGATCTTAAATGCCGATAATGATTATGTGCGGCAGATGGCCGAAGAGACCAAAGCCAGAATCATGACTTATGGTATTTTAGAAAAAGATACAAGTATCAGGGCATCGGAAATCATTATTTCACAGAATAATCAAGAAGAGATCGCGGGTTTGAGTTTTAAACTCTCATACCGTGGCAGTACGGTGCCGGTTTTCCTGCCTAATATTTTGGGCGAACATTTGATTTACGCGGCGCTGGCGGCAGCGGCCATCGGCCTGGTTTATGAAATGAATTTGCTGGAAATTTCCGAGGCTTTGCGACTGTTTAAAGCGCCAAGCGGCCGCATGAACTTGCTGGTAGGAATCAAGCAGACAAAGATCATTGACGATAGCTATAATGCCGGTCCGGATTCGATGCTGGCGGCTTTGAAGGTTTTGGGAAAAATTAATGGCGGTGGCAGAAAAATAGCGGTTTTGGGCGATATGTTGGAACTGGGCGATTATACCGACGAAGGACACCGTCAGGTAGGGGCGGAAGTGGTTAAGAATAAGATAGATATTTTAATTACAGTGGGCGAGAGAGCGAGAACAATCGCGGCCGAATCGCAAAGACAAGGCCTGGACAGTGATCTGATTTTTAATTTTTCCGACACGGAAAGAGCCGGATCTTTTTTGCAGGAAAGAATGGAAGAAGGCGACCTGGTTTTGGTCAAAGGGTCGCAAGGAATGCGAATGGAGAAGATTGTCAAAGAAATAATGGCCGAGCCGCTTAGAGCCAAAGAACTTTTAGTACGCCAGGAAAAGCCCTGGAATTAGGTTTGCTAAAAATTCTAGAAAATTTTAAAATTATCATATTAATAATTAAACAGATGGCTGTAATCGAGGATTTATGCCAAAAATTTATAACACCTTAACTCGCAAAAAAGAAGAATTTGAACCACTTAAAGACAAAGTGGTTACTTTTTATCAATGCGGTCCGACGGTTTATTGGACACAGCATATCGGCAATATGCGAGCCATGGTTTTGGCGGATTTGATTAGGCGTTCGCTGGAATATTTGGGTTATAAAGTGAAGTTTGCCAGAAATTATACCGATGTCGGCCACTTGACCAGCGATGAAGACGAAGGCGAGGATAAAATGGCCAAGGCCGCTAGTAGGGAAAAATTAACGCCGGAAGAAATCGCGGATAAATATATTGGAATTTTTGAACAGGACGTGAAGGCCCTGAATTGCGAGGAGCCAACTTATGAGCCACAAGCCACCAAGTATATAAAAGAGATGCAAAAAATGGTGCAAACCTTGATTGACAGGGGCTATGCTTATGCCACTGATTTGGCGATTTATTTTGATGTTAATTATTATATTGAAAAAGGCGGGGATTATACTGGTCTGTCCGGCCAGGATTTAGAAAAAAATATTACTAATGCCGGCAAGGGCGAAGTAAGTGACAAGCAAAAAAAGAAGCCGCAGGATTTTGCAATCTGGTTTTTTAAAGTCGGTGAACACCAAAATGCTTTGCAGACTTGGGACAGCGAGTTCAAATTGCCTGACGGGCAAAGCATAAAAAAAGAAGGTTTTCCGGGCTGGCATTTGGAATGTTCGGCGATGAACAAGGCGCTATTTGGCGATACGATTGATATTCACATGGGCGGCATTGAACATGTTCCGGTGCATCACACCAATGAGATTGCCCAGAGCGAGGCGGCCAACGGCAAGAGGTTTGTAAATTATTGGCTGCATAATGAGCATTTGACGATTGACGGTGGAAAGATGTCTAAATCTGAAGGCACAGCCTATTCTTTGGCAGATATTAGAGCCAAGGGACTTGACTCGCTGGTTTTGAGATACTTCTTTTTGCAGGCGCATTATCGCAGCAAACAAAATTTTACTTGGAAGGCATTGGAGTCGGCCAGTGTGGCTTTGAATAATTTAAAGAATGTCATTGCGAGGAGCAAAGCGACGAAGCAATCCCGTGGCAATATAAGCGAAGAGTTTAAACAAAAATTTACTGCCGTTTTGGGTGATGATTTCAATATTCCGCAGGCCTTATCTATTGTTTGGGAAATATTAAAATCGAATTTGCATGATGAGGACAAGGTGGCGACTATTTTGGATTTTGATAAAGTTTTGGGCTTAGGACTTGATAAAATTAAGGCAGAAGAGATTCCGCAGGCGGTAATTGATTTGGCCGAGGAGAGACTGAAAGTCAGGCAGGACAAGGATTTTAAAAAATCTGATGAGTTGAGAGAGAAGATGAAAGAGACGGGTTGGGAGATAGAGGATGAGAAGGAAGGATATAAATTAAAGAAGTTATAAATAAAATTTTTAGACAAATTTAATACCGGAAAGTCGCTGGCGCAACCTTCCAGTATAGTGTTTACCGTGCATTATAATCCAGCTCACTCTACTTGAGCATTGATTTCTGCTGTAATGCCGGAGTACAACTTGTGGCGTTCCGGCCCCACGATAAATGAGAGAGCGACAAACCCCAGTACAGTTTTATTATGTTTGTATCGAATGTTCCGGCAAAGCCTTTTCATGATGCCATGTAAGTACACTGGGTGAGAGCGAATCAAGGCACGGCGAGTGCGTGGGTCCTGCCATTCTTTCAACACCTCCCATGCTTTTTGTTCGTCGTATTTTTGACTTTCTTGTAATGCCTGGCGTAATTCGTCCGCATAGTCGCGGCGAAAGTTGTCGATCTCTGCGATCGACAAGACTATTGGCACCCCATCATCCATTTCCCCGTTTCCACTTTCCGTTCCCATGACGATCCCTCCTGTTGTAGGTACTGTTTTTAGTCTATCAGATGGTTTTAAAATAGTAAAATTTATATTTAGACAAATTTAATACCGGAGGGTCGCTTGCGCAACCTCCCGGTATGTTGATGTACGATCGCCTGACGGCGATTAGTTGAGAGCGACTGCCTCCTGCCTGCCCTCGGTGCTCAGGACCACATGGTCCTCCTCGAGCCTTAGCACGGCGATGGCGGCGCTGCCCGCGCTCTCATAGGCGTGGTTCTCGTAGATCAGCCGCGGCTCCTGGCCCGGCACCATGACATAGAGCTCATAGCGTAGTTGCGGGTCGGCGATGCGGTGATCGATCTGCTCCTCGGCCACGAAGACCGCCAGGCCCAGTCGCGCGCTTATGATCCTGTGCCGTACCGACGGCGTGCGGTAGGACACTTGGCCGGGAGTCCCCATCGGCATCTGTATGACTACGCCGTACTTCTGATCCCCGTAGTCTTGGTACATCTTTGGCTTCAGGCGCCAAGATGCCATCTTTTGCGCCAGGATCTGGGCGATCGCCGCGTCCACCTCGCCCTCAAAGGCGGCCTGCTCGGTCTCGTTGAGCTTGGGCGGACTCGGAGTCGCTTCAGTCGGCTCGAAGACAAACTCGGCGATGCGGTTGCCGTACTCCTCGTTGACGAGTTCGACGGTGATTTTCACCTGGCCGCCCCTTTCGTCAATTTGGATTTGCCCCAGGTCGTTGATGCACAAATCGTGCCGGTCGGCGCTACTGCTGTAGCGGTTGCGCCACTGCCATTCTTGCATCTGGTCTCGGCCGTGGTGGTAGATCACCACTTGATCGAAGTAGCCGATGCCGCCACTGCCACCCCACTCGCTTCGGGCTACCAGAAACACGGCCGTGTCGGGATCGAGCACCCTGACCTTCCCGATACTGCACCGCTCCATCTTCATCAACTCCTCAATGAACAACCGGAGCCGTGCCGACACTTCTTGCCCGCCGAGTACCTCGGCCAATGCCTCCTCATGACTCAACCGCGAGTCATCCTCCAGCAATGCTTTGACGCTGGCGGCGGCTTCGGCCAGCTCTTCCCGCTTCTGCTGGATTTGGCTGGCAAACTCTTCGCCACCGAGAAGAGCCAGCGCTTGGTGTGCGTCGGAGTAGGATTGCCGCCCGATCTCGTAAGTTTCCCGCGGGAAGTTGTCGGGGGGGAGCTCTTGTACCAAACTCCTGATGCCCAACTCATCGGTCAGGGCCAGGAACTTTTCCGTGAGCTTTCTTTCACAGCAACCACAACCATTCATGGTCGGGTCGATTGCACTGAAGGCCTCGGCGATCGCCAGCCGGACCAGGGGATCGGGCTGGGCATTGATGGCCTTGACGATCCGCCCCCGTTCCTCGGCCGGCAATTCGCGGAGGCGTTGCACATACTTCCCGCCGCGCTGGCCATCGGCCATGGTCACAGGGATGCCGGTGACCTGCTGGGCAACTTGTAGGCAGACAGACAATTCCAACTGCCGCAGTTGTCGGCCAATCTCTTCCTCCACTTTCCGCGCTTCTTTCAGCGCTCTTTCTCTTTCCTTGTTCATTGTTGTCTCCTCCGTTCGTCGCCTAGTGCGCGAACGCGTTGAGAAACTTTGCCAGCTCCCTCGGCTCTTTCTTGGAATGCCGAAGGAATCTGACGCACGCACCCACTAACTCTGCTCCGAAATTCTCTTCCCGGCAGGCGATAGCGTACCACCTGGCTGCCAGCGCCTTTTTGCGTTTGCCGGTCCTGGCTAGGACCAGATTATACGCCTTGGAAGGACTGGTAGCAGACTCGGTGAGGTTGAGCAGTTCGGGTACGGCCCAAACCGCCTTGGCGCGTGCCAATAACTCGATCAGACGCTTGACGTCTTTTGGTGTCATGGCTTGCTCCTTTCCTCTGTAAGGTGCTATCAAGCTGATTGCCAGCTTAACTAATAATTATATCATATTATAACATAATTGTCAATGGTATTTTGTTATTTTATTTAAATTTAGCCAAAAATAATAAGTATTTTTGCCAAAAGTAGCAATTTGAATTAAAATATAGTTATGAATTTTTGGAAAAAAATAAAAAAGCCCTGCCTATCCGGCAGGCAGGCGATTTTGGCTCTAGCCCCAATGGCTGGGGTTTCTGATTCGGCTTTTCGACAGGTCTGCAGAGAGTATGGCGCCGATGTAGTCTATACCGAAATGGTATCGGCCGACGGCCTTTTTTATGATTCCAAAAAAACTTTGGAATTTTTAAAATTCAATAAAAAAGAACATCCGGTGGTAATTCAGCTGTTTGGCAAACAGTCTGAAAGATTCACTAAGGCCGCGCAAATTTGCGAGCAAGCCGGCTTTGACGGTATTGATATTAATTTTGGTTGTCCGGCCAAAAAAGTTGCTGGCCATGGCGGCGGAGTGACGCTGATGCGCGATTTGCCAAAGTGTCGAGAAATCATTGAGGCGGTTTTGGCTGGCACCAAGTTGCCGGTATCGGTGAAGTTGAGATCTAGTATTAATGTCAGGGGTTTGCCATGGCAAACCCCTGCATGCGGCAACCTGGTGACAGCTTTGGATTTTATAAAATTTATGAAAGATTTGCCGCTCTCGGCAGTGATGATTCATGGCCGGCCATACGAAAACCCTTTCAATGCCGAAATAGATTATGAGATGATTAAGAAATGCGTTGAATTTATAAAAAATAATTATTATTTAATGACACGGGATTGCCACCTGTCTCGCCGAGCCAAGGCGGACGCTCCGCTCGCAATGACAGCGCCAATAGTTTTGGGTAATGGCGGTATTAAGACACCAGAAGATGCAAAAAGAATGTTGGAACAAACCGGCGCCGATGGTGTTGGGCTGGCTCGCGGGCTTTATGGCCGGCCGTGGCTGTTTCGGCAAATTAAAGACTATTTAAAGAAAGGAAAATACAGTAATCTAAAACTAGAAGAGATAAAAAAAATTATTTTAGAGCATGCTAAATTGGCTTTTGAAAACAAGGATAAACACGGCATAGTGGAATTAAGGAAGCATTTGGCTTGGTATATTACTGGCCAGCCTGGCGCCAGAGAGTTAAGGGCTAAGTTGGTACGGGTGGAAGATGTAAAAGAAATAAAAGCGATTTTAAAGTATTTAAAATAATTTATTTTATTAATCTAAAAATACCGGCCGTTAAGACCGGTATTTTTAAAGGAAATTATTACAACAATTTTTTTTTCTTGAAGATAAATAACAGGAAAAGGACGGTTAGGAGCATCAGAATGATAACCCCCCAAAAGCCGGCTTGATTATCAAGAAAGGGCATGCCAATGACAGTATTCATGCCGAAGATGCCGGAGATTAAAGACAAGGGGAGAATTAAAACCGAGAAGACGGTCAAAGTTCTCATAATATCGTTAAGCTTGAAATAAACCAAAGAGCCGTTGGTGTCCTCCAAGGCCTCGATCATTTCTTTGTGGCTGTTAAGCAAATCCCAAATATTTTTGGTGTGTTCAATCAGGTTATTATAATAGGCCTTTTGTTTGTTGACAGGAAAATACTCAACTCCTTCGTGGATGATTTTCTGAATGACATTTTTGTGGTTTTCCATGATTTTGCGGAAATTCAAAATATTTCTTTTGATGTTTAGGATTTCGGTGACCATGCGCCGTTCGTGCCCGGCGAAGATGTTTTTTTCGATGTTTTTGACATCCAAACTGATATGGTCGAGGATGGGATAGCAGTATTCTTGCAAGCGGACAATGATTTCGTAAAGCAAGGCGGCGTTGTTGCCGGTCAGGTATTGGCGGCAATAAAACTCGTCGCTGGAACAAAGATTGAAGATTTCGGTCAGCGGCGGCAGGTTGTTTTTGTGTACGGTGATAACAAAATCTCGGCCGATGAAAAAATCAACTTCTTCCGGCTCGATGGAGCGGCTCTTGCTGTTGTAGAAAGGAAATTGCAGAATTAGGAAGCAGTAATTTTGGCGTTGGTAAAATTTGGGCCGCTGGGCATATTGCGAGGCGAAAGAATCCTTTAAATCCAATTCGTTAAACTTGTATTTTCTTCTTAGATATTCGATTTCTTTTTTTTGGGCGCTAATGATATTAATCCAGGCAAGATTGCCGGTCGGGGATTTTAGGGTGGTGATATTTTTGTTCATTTGAAGCCAGGTTAGTAATTACCTTTTTATTATAGCATAAAAATATTGTTTTGTGCTATAATAAAAATGAAATAATTACTCCGTCAAACCAAATGGTTGATTCGCAAAAAATGAAAAAAGTGGAGCAAGAACCCTTGGGTACGGCCGATTTCAAGCCGGAGGCTTTCAGGCTGCCCCAAAAAGAAAAAGCTCCTTTGCCGGTGCCAGAGAAACCGCAACTGGAGTCCGGGGACAATCTGGAATCCTCCAGGCTGTCCAACCAGTCGGAGATGGTGCAGGCGGGGGAATTGATTCAGCGCCATGCTCTGCCGCCAACCGCCAGCCTTTACGAAGAAGACTACCGGCGCATCGAGAAGGTGCTGGAGGAGAATTTGAGTGATTTTTATTTTCGTCTCTCGCCCTTGGAACAACAGAAGTTCAAGCAAAAAGGCGAGGAGACAACGGTGGCAATTTTAAGGATTATTTCCAAGCCTAGATTCAAAATAAGAAGAATAGTGGAGCTGATAAAAAATTGGCTGAAGCTGTTGCCGGGAATCAACCGTTTTTTTCTGGAGCAAACAGCCAAGATTAAAGCCGATAAAATCATAGTGGAAGTCACCAGAAAAAGACCATATTTTTGATTATGGATCTGACTCTTAATCAAACAACCGCGGTATTGCCGGAGCTGGTAAACCAAATTGCTTTTTGGCTGGTTTTTGGCTTGGCCCTAGCGCTGGCGGTGGTTTTAATTTTGTTGACTTTGAGAAAGATTTTGCGTTCTTATAAAATTTATGCGGCGGTTTTTGAAAATAAAATTTTTCGGCTGACGCTGCCCAAAAGAACAATCGAAAAAGAAGAAGAACGCAAAACTGTCAAAGAAATGCTCTCCGGCGTGGAAAATCTCTATGCCAATTTGGGAGGACTAAGGGCGTCGCGCGGTTTCAAGACCTGGCTGTTCGGCCGCTATGATCATTGGGCGCTGGAGATCGTGGTGGGCGAGGACCAGCTGATCACTTTTTATCTGGCGGTGCCCAAATATTTGGAAGATTATTTAAAACAGCAGTTTTTGTCGCAGTATCCGTATTGTCAAATTGAAGAAGTTGAAGATTACAATATTTTCAAGCCCCAAGGCTATGTGGCGGTTGGCCACTTAAAGACGATAAAAAACAAAATGTTTCCCATTCTGACCTATAAACAGATGGAGATCGATCCTTTGGTGGCGGTTTTGAGCTCGCTGGCCAAGCTGCCACCGGGGCAGACGGCCGCTATCCAGCTGGTGATGCGTTCGGCCAGAGGCGAATGGCGCAACCAGGGAATCAAAGTCGCTTCCCAAATGCAGCAGGGCAAAAATTTAAAACAAGCCCTGGGCGCGGTCAGTTCCAAAGGAGTTTCCGGCGCTCTAGGCAAGCCGGCAGACTGGTTTTATGCCGCCGGCACCGGCAAAAACAAGTCGCAACAACTTAACAAGCAACCGGAGCTATATCGCTTGTCGCCGATGGAAGAGCAAGTGGTCAAATCTCTGGAAGAAAAGGCTTCCAAGGCCGGGTTGGACGTCAATATCAGAATCGTGGCCTTTGCTCCGCTGGAAAATCAGGCCAAAGAGATTTTGCGGCGGATTTGCAACTCTTTCGCCCAGTATTCCAGCTACGAATATGCCAATGGCTTTAAGGCCGTAATCAAGGGTACGGGCAGAAAATTGATCGGCGATTTCATTTACCGTCATTTTGACGAAAGCATCAACATGATTTTAAATACCGAGGAACTGACTTCTTTGTGGCACTTGCCGCTACCCAATACCGAAGTGCCCAATATTCTTTGGCTCCAGGCCAGAAAGCTGCCGCCGCCGGTCAATATGCCGCCAGAGGGAATAATTTTGGGAGAAAATGTTTACCGCGGCCAGCAGACAATCGTTAGAATGAAAGACGCGGATCGCCGGCGCCATATGTATATTATTGGTATGACCGGCACCGGCAAATCGACAACCATGGCCACCATGGCCATTCAGGATATCAGAGCCGGCAAGGGCGTCTGTGTCATTGATCCGCACGGCAGCCTGATGGAAGAAATTATTCCCCATATTCCCGAAGAAAGGTTTGAAGACGTGATTATTTTTGATCCCGCCGACGTCGAGCGGCCGCTGGGGCTTAATATGCTGGAGGCCAAGAGCTCCTACGAAATGGACACGGCGGCTCAAGAAATGATCACTATTTTTTATAAATTATTGCCGGATCCGGCCATGGCTGGCCCGATGTTTGAGCATTATATGAGAAACGCGCTTTTGGCGTTGATGGCCGATCAGGATGATCCTGGCACCTTGGTGGAACTGGCCAGAATTTTTACCGACGAGCCGTTCCGCAAAAAGAAATTGGAGCATGTCAAGGATATTTTAGTCAAGGATTTTTGGGAAAGAGAATACACGGCCTCGCAAAAGGGATCGACCGGCGCCGACATGCTTTCTTATGTCATTTCCAAAACCGGCCGTTTTGTGGAAAACGAGCTGATGAGAAATATCATTGGTCAGTCGAAATCAGGCATCAACTTTCGCGAGGCGATGGACCGGCAAAAAATACTGCTGATGAATTTATCCAAAGGAAAAATCGGCGACACCAATAGTAATCTATTGGGGCTGATCGCCGTTTCCAAACTGCAAATGGCGGCTTTAGCCAGAGCCGACATGCCTGAGAGCCAGCGTAAAGATTTTTATCTGTATATCGATGAGTTTCAGAATTTCATTACCGACAGCATTTCTGTAATTTTATCGGAGGCCAGAAAATACAAACTCAATTTGGTGATGGCTCACCAGTACATCGCCCAATTAGTGCAGAACAACGATACGCGGGTTAAGGACGCGGTTTTTGGCAATGTGGGTACGATAGTCTGCTACCGCATCGGCGTGGACGACTCCGAGGTGATGGCCAAACAACTGGCTCCGCAAGTCAATGAGTTTGACGTGATGAATATTGAAAAATACCATGCCTATGTCAGGCTGTTGATAGATAACACCGCCTCGGAAACTTTCAATATGCTGGCTTATCCGCCAGACAAAGTGGCGGCCAGCTCGGCGGATCCGGAAATCGTCAAGCCGCTGAAAGAGCTGTCCCGGCTGAAATACGGCCGTGACCGCAACTTGGTGATAAGAGAAATAATAGAGCGGTCGAAAATCGGGCAGCTGGGCGTCAAGCCGCCTAGCCCGCTTGGCAAATAAATTAAATTGTGATATATCAAATATTGCTAGGGAGCGTCTAACTTGGGAAGGAGGAAACACCATGATTACGACCGTGACCCTGACAAAGCCTTTACAGGTGGCGGATTTTTCCGGCAGTGACTGGAAGTTTCGGACTCTGCCACAAGGAGAGTACCAGGTGGAGGATGTGGCCAATCCCTTGGGTCTGGCAGGCGAAGACGATCATTGGCTGGTGCTGGCAGGCACCCAGGAAGGCATGAGAGAAAGCGTCTGGCGACGGCACTGCTGCAGGGGGCAGAAGCGGAGCTGGCTAAAGACTTTGCCAGAGCCGTGTCCGGCGTAGGACTCGTGGAGGACTAGTATTAGAGACGGCCGTTTAACCGAGGCAACCGGTTAGACGGCTCGATTTTTATCTAAGTTGCCGAAAACCAAGCCTTGGCCTATAATTAAAGAAAAGAAAACACGGGTTTTTATGTCGACTTTATACCGCAAATACCGGCCGCAAACTTTCAAGGACTTAATCGGCCAGAATCATATAAAAATCACTCTGCAGCATGAGCTGGAGCTGTATCAGATCGGCCACGCTTATCTTTTTTGCGGGCCCAGGGGTCTGGGCAAAACCAGTGCGGCGCGGTTGTTTGCCAAGGCGGTTAATTGTCAAAACATAAAAGAAGGCGAGAGCGAGCCCTGCAATGTTTGCGAATCTTGCCTGGCGATTACCAGCAGTCGAGCGCTGGATATTATAGAAATCGACGCGGCCAGCCATACGGGCGTAGATCAGGTGCGGGAAAACATTATCGAGAACGTGCGCTTTACCCCCAGCGGCAGCAAATACAAAGTTTTTATCATTGACGAGGTGCACATGCTGTCGATTTCGGCCTTTAACGCTTTGCTAAAAACACTGGAGGAGCCGCCGGCGCACGCCATTTTTATTTTGTGCACCACCGAGATCCACAAAGTGCCGCAGACGATCATTTCCCGCTGCCAGCGTTTTGATTTTAGAAAAGTTTCTAAAGCCGATTTGTTAAAAAGATTAAAATATATTGTTAAGGCAGAAAATAAGCAGGTGGCCGACAAGGTGTTGGAGAACATTATTATTTATTCCGAAGGCTGTGTGCGCGATGCGGAGAGCCTGCTGGGTAAGATTTTGACTTTGGGCGATGATATTAGCGAAGAGATGGCCGAGATAGTTCTGCCGCATTCTGATTTCAGCCTGATTGTTTCTTTTTTGGATTTTATTCTGGAGAAAAATACCACCGGCGCCATAGAATTAATCAATAAGCTGGTCACCGACGGCGTTGATTTGCAAATTTTCACCGACAGTCTGGTTGAATTTTTGCGTAAGGTTTTGTTATTGAAGGCGGGCGGCAGTTTGGGAGAATTCGGCATCGAACTGGACGAAGCAACAGAAGCCGCGGCGGCCAGACTGGCGGAAAGGTTCGACTACGCCAAACTACTTTCGGTAATAGAGTTATTCTTGGCTAAAAAGCAGGAACTGAAAACCGCTTTTATCCAGCAGTTGCCTTTGGAAACGGCGGCGGTGCAGCTAAGCGAAGAAGTGATTTGCCGGCGGGATGACGATTCTGAAAATAAGGATTCCGGCGCCGGCGGCTGTCCGGAAGGTTTTAAAAAGGAAAAACAAGAAGACAAGGAAGCGGCAGAGAAAAAAATCAAAGAAAAGATAAAAGATCGGCTGGCGCGTTTTAGCCATTTAAAAAGCAAGGAGGCGGCGCCGGAAACAGCAGAGAGCCAGGCAGCCAGCGATCAGCCAGAAAGTAAAACCGATGAAAACCAAAAAATAGTTAGTTTTGAAGAAATAACAGAAAGTTGGCAAAAAATAATCGAAGTCTTATTGAAAAAAAACTACACTTTGGGCTCGCTACTGAAAATCAGCCGGCCATTGGAGTGCCAAGACAACATCTTGGAAATCGGCCTGAAGAGCAAGTTTTATAAAGATCGTCTGGAGGATTTGAAAAACAAGAAGCTGATTGGCGACGTAGTTTCGGAAGTAGTAGCGGCGGCGGTGGTTGTCAGGGGAGTGATAAAAGAAGACGTTGAGCCGTTGATGGCGGGGCAGCAGAGCGGGCCGGCTGCCGGCGCCGAGGCTCTCGATGCCAAAATCGAAAGCGCTGCAATTAGTATTGAACCGATAAAAATCCAAAAATCAGGCGATGTGGCCCAGGAAGTGATAGCCATGTTTTAGCTTGATTTTTTTGCTTTTTTTTGTTAAATTAATTATTCGATTATTTTTATTGCGGGATCGTCTAATGGTAGGACACGCCCCTCTGGAGGGCGGTATCATGGTTCGAGTCCATGTCCCGCAGCCAATTGCGTTTTTCTGGTTATTTCCTATAATAAAGTCAGAATTACCTAACTAAAAAACATATGAAAAAAGGCAAACTAATATTTGTTGGTTTGGCTTTATTTTTTTGTTTGATTGGTATTTATAAGCTGGTTTTGGCGCAAACCAGCTGTTATTTCAAGGGCCCTGAGACTTCGCCGGATCTTTTGCGTCTAAGCAGCCTTGATATTAGCGGTAACGGCAATTTGCTAGTTGGGGATACGGTGACGGTCGGTTTTAATTTGCAAAATTATGGCCAAAGCGATATCAAGCTTGGTTCAAAGGGAATCTTTGCCGCTGGATTCGATCCCAGCAGTTCCGACGCCTCGTTTGGCTTTTCTTACGCCAATGCCATCTTAAAGCCGGGGCAAACAGTTTCTTTCAAGGCTTCAAGAGTTTTGGATAAAGAGGGGGTTTGGACAATCTGGCCGTCATATCAGATTGTTAGCGGCAAGACGGAAAAACTAGGGCCAGACAATTGGCGCGCCTGTCCTTTAAGCGTAGCGGCGGCTCAAAAAGACTCCGACCAGGATGGCGTTTATGACGAAAGCGATAATTGTCCCAGCGCTTATAATCCCAATCAGGAAGATATTGATGGCGACAAAATTGGCGATGCCTGCGATGGTTGCGATGACAGGGATTGGGATCAGGATAAGATTAAGAACTGCTCCGACAAATGTCCCGATCAGCCAGAGATTTTTAATCAATATCAAGATGAAGACGGCTGCCCCGACGAAAAGCCGCAGGAAACCAAAGACAGCGATCAAGATGGAGTTGATGACAGCAAAGATAATTGTCCGAACGCTTATAATCCCGATCAAAAAGACGGTAACAGTAATAACCAGGGCGACGCTTGCGAACAAAGAACAGACGGACAAGATTTACCGGAAGAGAACAAAGAATCGCCGGTTTCACTAGTTACCGGTTTGCCAGCCGAGACTGCCGGCAATGTTAATTTAAATATCAATGCTTCGCGAGTCCCGACAGAAGAAATAAGCGTCCCTTGCGACCTTTCGGGAACGATTTGGAATTTTAAATATTTGTCAAAAACCTTAAAGGTGAGGATTTGCGAAGCCGAAAGAATCGGTGGCGGCTGTCTGCCAACCCCGCCGTTTACCTGCACTGGTGGCGCTGTCAGTTGTAAAGAAGGTGGCGCCAGTTGGCTAGAAAATGTCAGTCGGGTTTGGACCGGAGAGGAAGCCTACCGTAATCCCGGGCCGCTGTCTTACCGGGCCAGGGTCGGTTGTGGCAGTAGTTATTTGATTACGCCGAGCTACGAACCATTCGAACAAGAATGCCAGTGGCAGGGACGTTTTAGCCCAACCAGAAGCAATTTTGTCAATATGAGCGGCACCAGCCAGACGGGTTATGATTTTAATTTCACTGCCAACGAACTCACGCCACCCAGTGTTAACATGATAAGTGACGATGTCAGGCGGCCGGCTACCTTTAAGGGCGAAGGTAATTTTAAGGTTTTGGTTAACGCTTTTGACGCCAGCGGTATCAAAAACATAAAGATAACCGGCAGCTATACGGTGAAGTATTTTTCAGCCGATGAAACCGGGCCGTTGGAAACTGGCCGCGGTGATGAGACGGTGACAGTGGACAGAAGTTGCAGCATTTCTCCCTGCGATGTGTTTTTGCCTTATTATGCTGGAGGCAAACAAATCAGCTTTGATTTGCATATTAGCGCCTGCGACAACAACGGCAATAAAATTGAAACCACTTATAACCATGTTTTTCCCGATAATTCGGGCGATCTTGTTGTCGCCGCCACCGATCCGGTGCAAGTGATTTATGACGCGCCTTTGGTCAAAAATAAGAACACGGCTTTTCGGATTAAGGTCAATTCAACTTTTCCTTATCCGACAGAAGCCAAGTTTCGTCTTGATTTGCCGCCGGATAAATGGAGCATGACCAGCCGTAGCGGCAGTTATCTTTTGGGGTTTACTCCAGGTTGGCGCTATAAAGATCTGTGGGGGCCGATAAAAATTCCGGCCAACGCCAGGAATCATGAGATCATGTTGCCGATAATTGCCGATTGGCAAAAAGAACTCGATTATGACAGTACCGCTGACAGGGAAGGCAAGGTGTTGCGCGGACGCGAGGTTAGCGGCGTTTGGGGACTGGATGTCCGATTATTGCCCATTCCCGCGGCTGACAGAGTAAATTATTCCGTCAGTATTGATCCGGAAAACCAAATTTCCGAAACTAACGAGAGAAATAATATTATTAATTCCGTTGAATATTCGACAGCCAAAACTAAGGCTTGGCGGTTTTTGTTCATTCCTTATCGTGATGGTTCTGGCGGCGGTATGTGCGCGCCAACCGAGGGCATGCGTCAAGGTGGAGCCAAAAGACAACTGGAATATGTGCTGGCCACGTTCCCAATCGCTGAAAACAAAATTGAATATGGTTTTTCTTATACCAATTTTTCCCTTGGTTGCGGCGGCGATCCTGACGGCCAGTGCGAATATGCGCGGGCTTTTAATGTCAGCCGCGGTGAATTTTTGAGGTGGATGGCGCGTTTGGCTCTGGACGAGGGTTATGATTTCGGCGTGGCTATTGGCTGCGGCGGCGGTGGCGGCGCCGGCGGATCAGATAAGGCCGTGTTTATCGGGGCAGACGGAAATGAAGCGCTGCTGGCGCATGAGTTTAATCATGTGGTATCGCCGGTCAGCGACGTTTATTCTCGGGATTGCTATAGCAGCTGGAATGAAAGCTACTGTGAGAAGCCGGATGGCCAACGTTTCTACTGCTGCTGGCAGGATTACAACGACGAGAAAGACCGCCGTGAAAGCAATGGAGTCGATCCAATGGAAGGCTGCACGGTTGACTGCGGCCAAAACGAGACTTCGGGTTGTGATGGAGCTTGCTGCCACGCCCGCTGTCAGCCGGGTTGCGCTGCGGCCGGTGGTGTTAATTATTACGCACCGGATTTACGGATTGATCTGCCGGCCACTAACGGTTTTTGGGCCAATGAATGGCAGAAAAAAGAAAGCAAGCAATATTTTATGGACGGTCCAAGAGGTGATAACTGGATGACGGCCCGAAGCGTGCGGGACAGCGGTTTCAGCTTTTGTCCCAGCCCGGATATCAATGTTGATTATGATGGTTACCTGAATTTATTAAACAACCCTCGTTTCAAGAGCGCTAGCGACCCCCAGGGCTTATTAGTCAGCGGTACGATTAATAAAAATGGCACAGTTAAATTTGACCCGTTTGTCTATTTGCCAGAAACCTTTCTTGATTTAGAACCAAATAGTGGGGGTGACTACCAGTTTGTTTTACTCGATGAAAACAAAAAGGAATTAAGCAAGTCGGGTTTTGATGTTTATTTTTATCAGTATGATCCCGGTGGCGGGCCGCTGGAGGAGACTTCTTTTGCCTACCGGATTGAGTGGAAGGAAGGAACTAGCTTGATAGAATTACGCAACAAAGCCGGTCAGGTTTTGGCTAGCCGGCAGGTATCAAAGAACAAGCCGGAAATCGAAGTGGTTTATCCCAACGGCGGTGAGGTTTTTAAGATTGGCAAAAAAATAGAGCTTAATTGGCAAGCGAGCGATGCCGACGGCGACGAATTGTTTTATTCTTTGGCCGTAAGCTCGGATGGCGGCAAAAGTTGGCTACCCGTGGACATGGATTTGAAAACGACAAGCTATGAACTTAATACCGCCGCTTTAAGGCCGGGCGATTATCTACTTAAAGTCAAGGCCAGTGACGGTGTAAATACATCACAGGATGTTTCTGACAAGACTTTTGAAGTTAAGGCTGTAAAAAAAATCAAAAATTTGTATTTTTTGGCTTGGGGCGTGGCGATGCTGATTTTATTGGGGATTTTATGGAAGAAAAAGTTTGTCCGAAAGAAATAGCTTATAATAAAAACACCCCCGATAATTTTCGGGGGTGTTTTTTTACAAATAAGCTTTAATACAGGGGACAAGTTTGAGATAAAATTGGTTTATTGGCGGTAGTGCCGCAATTATTAATATCTAGACAATTCCGGTATCTTTGACCGTCTAAATAGCAGACGCTCCAGGCAGTGCAGGACCAATTTTCAGTGCAGAGGCAGGCTTGGCTGGTGCTGGGTCGGTAGTAATAAGTGCCGCAGCTGTTGCTGTCGGTACAGGAGCGGTATTGCTGGCCGCCTTGGCAGACGCCCCAATTATTACAAGTCCAATTTTCAACGCAAGAAAAACAAGATTGGCTTTCCGGAGGTTTATTATCATTTACACCGCAGCGATTACTGTCAGTGCAGGTGCGGTATTGTCTATTGTAAACGCAAGAAGACCAGCTGTTACAGGTCCAGTTAGGATTGCAATGATAATTCAGGCTGACGCTGATTTTGGTCAGGGCATCTTCGCGGTTGTAGATTGTCGATCCATTGGGGTAGGTCATTGAAGGATCCACGTCGAGAATCACCGATTCGAAACGAAAATTATTACTGGTAAAGCCACTGTCGGTCACCAGTCGTTTTTGGCCGTTTTGGATGTAGTAAGTATCAAAAGAATTTTTATAGCGCAGCAGCGTGCCGTCTGGCAGTTTTTGATTGGAAGTGATATCACAAACGCCGTCATTGTAGTAACTAGATTCAAAGCCGGCGGGAATAACCAAAGCGCGGTTATATTGGTAGTTGCCATAATGAGCAGGAGCGCGGCAAAGTCTTCCGTTGGGCAGTACGGCGTACATCTTTAGGCTGCTGCCAAACCGCACCAGAGCATAGCCAGGGCGAACCGTGACGTTTTTTCCGACAAGCAGCTGGTTAAACTCTGATTCCGAAACGGTGATAACCGACTGGTTTTTCCAAGAGCCGGTATACCAACTGAAGAAAGTTGATTCGGTCGGAAAGAGATGGCGTCGATCATTGGCATCCACATAATAAACACTGGGGTTGTTGCGGATTTTAATCAGATCACCATCGCTCGGATAATAAGCCAGTGCCGGCGCGGTGACCAGAACCGACAACGCCATAATGGCTAAAACAAGCAGTTTTTTGGTCATAGTTTTTAATCAAGGTAGTTAAAAGTTGTTAGAAACTTAACAAAAAACAACCGGCTTGTCAATTAGAAAAATTGGTTGTTGGCAGCGGCAGAAAGTTTGAGCCAAACGGTTGTTTTCCTTTCTAATTTTGCTATACTTAAATTCAGTTAAGTGTTTTTATGAAAATTTCTTTTTACGGCGCCTGCCGCGAGGTCACCGGCTCGTGTATTTTGGTGGTAACAACCAAAAATAAATTTTTGGTTGACTGTGGTATTTTTCAGGGCGAAAAATTTGCTATGGCAAAAAATTTTGAACCGTTTGAATTCGACGCCAGTTCGATAGATTTTGTGCTACTGACTCATGCGCATCTAGATCATTGCGGCCGGCTGCCCAAGCTGGTCAAGGCGGGATTTAAGGGAAAAATATATTGCAGCGAACCAACCAAGGATTTGACCGAAATTATTTTAGAAGATTCGGCCAGAGTGATCCAGGAAGAGGCAAGACGGCACCAGCACCAGCCGCTTTATCTGGCCAAAGATGTTTTGAGAGTTAAACCGTTTTTATCGCCCTTAGCCTATGGCCAAAAGATTAAAATTAATTCTAATACTAGTATTAGAATTTTAGATGCCGGGCACATTTTGGGTTCGGCAATTTTTGAAGTTTGGCTTAAAGAGAAAGATGGAGAAAAGAAGCTGGTTTTTTCCGGTGACTTGGGCAACCCACCGGCGCCGATAGTGAGAGACACGGAATTTGTCTCAGGCGCTGATTTGGTGGTTGTCGAGTCAACTTATGGCGGCAGGACCCACGAGTCGCCGGAACTACGACGACAACTCCTGCAACAAGCGGTTAAGGATTCTGTCGGTCGGGGAGGGGCGCTCTTAATCCCGGCTTTCGCCCTTGAAAGAACGCAGGAAGTTTTGTACGAATTAAATTTTTTGGTGGAAAACAAAATGGTGCCGGCGGTGCCGATTTTTGTCGACAGCCCTTTGGCCATCAAGGTCACTAGTATTTATAAAAAGTACGCCTCGTTTTATGATCAGGAGTCGAGAAAGCTGATTGAGGCTGGTGATGATTTGTTTAATTTTCCAGGCTTGGTTTATACGCCGACAGTGGAAGAATCGAAAAAGATTAATATTACACCGGCGCCAAAAGTGATTTTGGCCGGCAACGGCATGGCTAACGGCGGCCGCATTCCCTACCACTTGAAACTAAATCTGGACAATCCTAACAACCAGCTGTTGATTATTGCCTATCAGGTGGCCGGATCCTTGGGCAGGCAGCTCTTGGATGGCGCAGAAAAAGTGATTATCGACGGGGCAGAAGTAAGAGTCAGAGCTAAAGTGACGGCCATTGGTTCTTATTCTTCCCATGCCGACGGGCCCACCCTGCTGCATTGGCTGGAAAAAATAAAGCAGCCGAAACCCAGGCAGATTTTTGTAGTGCATGGCGAAAAAGAGTCAAACTTCATGTTGGCCGACAAAATCAAAGAAAAATTAGGAATTTCGGCGACGGTTCCCGAGCCCGGCCGAATTTATGAAATTTAAAAACCGCTTGCCTATTAATCATCAAAGTTATAAAATAAGAAAAAGATAATTAACAAACAACAATATGGAAAATTTCAAATCACCCAAGGCGATTATAGCCCTTTTGGCGTTAATCGCCATTACGGCGGTAGTTATCATTTCGATTTTAAGAGATAGAATCGTTAACCAGCAGCCTTGGCAGGTGGCGGTCGTCGGCCAAGGCAAGGTGGCTTATCAGCCGGACATTGCCGATGTCACTTTGGGGGTACAAATAGACAAGGTGGCCAAGGCGGAAAACGCCCTAAATCAGTTGAATGACAAAGTTAATAAAATTATCGCGGCCGTAAAGGCGGCCGGCATTCCGCCGGAAGATATTCAGACTCAAAATTATTCTCTTTATCCGCAATATGATTCGCCAGACAATGTCATGAGTCTATCGGGGTACAATGCCAATCAGCAGCTATTAATAAAAGTCAGGGGCATAGACAAGGAACCAGAGAGGGTCAGTAAGGTGGTGGCGGAAGCCACTAAGGCCGGAGTCAATCAAGTGGTGGGAGTAAGTTTTGATGTCTCTAATTTGGAAGAATTAAAGCAACAGGCGAGAATCAAGGCCATAGGCGATGCGCAAATCAAGGCCAGCAGTCTGGCCGCGGCGGCCAGAGTGAGATTGGGCAAGGTTATTGGTTGGTGGGAAAATATAATTCAAGCGCCAGGAATAGGTAATGCTTATTATGGTGATAAGGGAGGCATGGGAGGCGGACTGGGCACGGGAGCGACGTCTTCATTGCCGACCGGCAGTCAAGAAGTTATTTTAGAAATCAACCTTAATTATCAGGTTAGATAAATTGTATAAAAAAGTTATTAAAAATGACTCCGTTAAAACGGAGTTATTTTTTGACAAAATTAATAAAAAATGTAAAAATATCAGATAAATGGGCTTATGGTCTAGTGGTATGACGCCACATTCGTCCCGCCCCTTTTGGGCTCGTAGCTCAGTTGGCTAGAGCGCCGCATTCGCATTGCGGAGGTCAGGGGTCCGACTCCCCTCGAGTCCAAAAGGAGCGGGATGGAGGCGGCAGCCTGCCTGCCGGCAGGCAGGTTTGATTCGGTCTAGATCCAATTGGGACATTTAGCTCAGCTGGTTAGAGCGCACGGTTCACATCCGTGAGGTCACAGGTTCAAATCCTGTAATGTCCAATGATTATTTTTTTCATGTTTAAGCGACATTCAAAAATTTTTTATTTTATTTTTTTTCTGGCCGGGGTAGCGGTTTTTTTATTATTGGCCAGCCCGAGTCTGTCCTCAAAAGTCAAGCCGTTTTTTGTAAAGCCAGCCGTTGAAAAATCAGCTGATAGCTTGGAAGGCAGGGAAACGGAGAGCGCGGAAATATCAAAGATTTTTGGGGCGGCTATTAACACGGCCACTACCACAGCCACCACTCATAGTCAAGCTCGATCGTTTAGTGAAACAAAAACAGCAAAAAAAATATCTCTGGAGTTGCCCATCCTCATCTATCATCATATCGACAAACTACCACAGAAAACTGCTTACCCGGGTTTGTTCAATGATCCGGCTGTTTTTGAGCAACAGTTGATTGCTTTGAAAAATGATGGTTACCAAACGATTTTTTTGAAAGACCTGGCCGAAGCGTTGACAGGCAAAAAACAGCTGCCAGTCAAGTCATTAGCCTTGACTTTTGATGATGGTTATGAAGATTTTTATCAGCAGGCTTTTCCTTTGCTGAAAAAATATGACAGCAGGGCCACCGTTTTCGTAATTGTTGATTCTTTGAATACTCCCGGGTATTTGACAACAAAACAGCTAAAAGAAATGTCGGCCAGCGGCTTGGTGAAAATCGGTTCGCACACCTTGAGCCATATTAATTTGAAAATAGCTTCTGATCAGCAGATCAGAGAAGAAATTGTAAACAGCAAAAAGAAGTTAGAAAAGATTTTGGGTCAGGCGGTCGATGATTTCGCCTATCCTTACGGTTTTTTTAACGGCCGCGATGAGCAAACCGTTAGAGAGGCTGGTTATTCCTCGGCCGTGTCCACCAGGATCGGAAAATATCAGAGCCAAAATGATATTTTTTCTCTGCGGCGTCTGCGACCGGGCAATAGGGTGGCCAGCGGATTATTAGATTTTTTAAAAGCTTTTTAATTCTTATGAAAAATCATGCTAAAGTCGGCGGGCGCAAAGGTCTGCCGGGATACCGGACACCTTCGAGCTTTAGGTTTCGTAAAGACTTAGCAGTAAAAAGCTTGAAAGCTTTTAAAAGGGTTAAATAGTTGTCAGGAGGCACAGAGTTTGTTATACTAGTCCCTAGCCGACCAAAGCACGGTGATTTTTGCGTATATTTGCGTATATAAGTTATTTTTTCTTTTCTAGGAAAAGAAAAAGCTAACAAAAAGAAAAGTCGCGAGCTAGATGAAAATTTGGCGCTTCAAGTCAAAATCCTAACAAAATTTTATAACTCCTCGCTTCGCTCGTCAAACAGATGAAACTTAGTAACGAATTTTGACTTACGCTTATCCCAAATTTTCATAGGCTCGCAAAATAAGAAAACAATTTTTAATAATGTCAGGAAAATTATTTAAATTAAAATCTAAATTTGCCCCAGCGGGCGATCAGCCTCAAGCGATTGAGAAGCTTTGGCATGGCCTTGAGAAAGGGGATGCTTTTCAAACGCTGCTGGGCGTTACGGGGTCAGGCAAAACTTTTACCATGGCCAATTTGATAGCCCGACTAGATCGTCCAGTACTAGTGATGGCGCCGAACAAGGCTTTGGCGGCCCAGCTTTATCGCGAGTATAAAAATTTTTTTCCGGAAAACAGTGTTAATTATTTTGTGTCTTACTATGATTATTATCAGCCGGAAGCGTACCTGCCGACGACTGATACTTATATCGACAAAGAAGCGATGATTAATGAAGAGATAGATCGTTTGCGGCACCAGGCCACTTCGGCTTTGTTGTCGCGACGGGATGTGATCGTGGTGGCCTCGGTTTCCTGTATTTACAACCTGGGTCTGCCGGAAAGCTATTTGGAGTCGCGTCTGCATTTGACGGTCGGCCAGCCGATTGTTCGCGCCGATCTGATTCGCCAACTGGTCAAAATCCAGTTTACCCGGACTCCTGGTGAGCTGAAACGCGGGACTTTTAGGGTGCGCGGTGATGTTTTTGAGATTATGCCGGCAGCGGCGCAGGTGGTTTACAGAGTAGAATTAGCGGAGCAAAAAATAAAAGAAATTCACATTATCAATCAATTGACAAGAAAAAGATTGGCAAGTTTGTTCGAGCTTGTTGTTTTTCCGCCCAAACACTTTGTTTCTTCCAAGCCGGAAATCGAAAGAGCCATTAAAGATATTAAATTAGAATTGAAAGACAGATTGAAATACTTTAATAAAAAAAATTTATATTTGGAGACGGAGCGACTAGAGCGGCGCACTCGTTATGATATGGAAATGTTGAAAAGTATCGGTTATTGCCATGGCATCGAGAATTATTCGCGTCATTTGACTGGCAAACTGTCGGGTGAAGCGCCGGAGACATTACTAGCCTATTTTCCTAAAGATAAGAAAGGCCAGCCAGACTTTTTGACTATTATGGATGAATCACATATCGGCTTACCGCAAGTGCGAGGCATGTACGCTGGCGATCGAAGTAGAAAAGAAGTTTTAGCGCAGTATGGTTGGCGATTGCCCTCCGCTTTGGATAATCGGCCACTGACTTTTGACGAGTTTTTGCGGCGTATTGGCCAAACTATTTTTACTTCAGCGACTCCGGGTGATTGGGAAATTAAGCATTCGACTCAAGTGGCGGAGCAGGTGATTCGGCCGACCGGACTAATTGATCCGCCAGTAGAGGTAAGGCCGGTTTTTGACAAAAAGAATAATTACAGTCAGGTTGATGATGTGATTAAAGAAGCTAGAAAAATAGTAAAGCAGGGTGAGCGGGCGATTATTAATACTTTAACTAAGAAGCAAGCTGAGGATTTGGATAATTATTTGCGCGGCAAGGGAATCAAATCCGATTACTTGCACAGCGACATTAATACGATCCAGCGCACCGAAATTCTAATGAATTTCCGCAAAGGCAGGTTCGATGTTTTAATCGGCGTCAATTTGCTCCGGGAAGGCCTGGATTTGCCGGAAGTGACTTTAGTGGCTATTTTGGATGCGGATAGGGAAGGATTTTTGCGCAGCGAGGTATCGCTAATGCAAACCATGGGTCGGGCGGCCAGAAATGTCACCGGCAAGGTAATTTTGTATGCTGATAATCTGACCGGTTCGATTAGAAGGGCGATAAAAGAGGTAGCCAGAAGGCGTAAATTACAAATGGAATACAACAAGCAACACGGCATTCGGCCGGAGACAATTATCAAAGAGATTGAAAATTTTTTGGATATTGAAAATTAAAACCCGCAGGCTGGAGTGCTTGCGGTGTTAGAGAACAGGGGGGGGGATGTGCTGCTAGCGGGTTAAGGTGCGCGGTGATCCGGAGGTGGGAGGGGGAACTTCGGGTGATTTGATTTGAAGCCCGAGGAGTCCGTGTTAGAAATGTGCTGGCCGACAACTTTGACCGCGTTGCCGACTTCCTGGTAACAGCCCAGGGCGAAGTTATGAGGAAGAAGAGGGGCGTTAGGGTTAGGATCAGTCCCAAAAACAGAGCCATCACGCAACCTTTGGGGGGAGGCCCTAGTGGCGTTTCATTGGTGTTTTCCATGATCAGTCTCCTTGTGGGGTTAATGTACGCATTGATAGTTAATTATATTGTTTAATAGTAATTTGTCAATAAAAAAAAGAGTCCCCGAAAACCAGTCTTCCGCGAAGACCGGTTTTCGGGGGGTTTGTCAACCTTGTCTAACTGACAAGAGCGAGCGGCTGAGCAACGGACGTACACTCATATGGATACGCCCAGCGCTTGCCAGCCAGGCCAGCAAAGTGAAGAGTCAGAAAGTCTCCTGGCTCGGCGACGACACTAGCTGTCTTGCCGTTAAGTTTGTTTCCTCCTTGAGCTGAATTGAAGATGACGGTTCTGTTCTGGCGATGTGTTTCACTCACAGCTGTTTCTCCTCATAGTTGTTGACAGAAAATGGAGCTTCTGTAGTGTATTACATAATAAGAATTTTGTCAAATATTATGCAAGAAAAAATAATTATTCGCGGTGCGCGGGTGCATAACCTGAAGAATATTTCCTTGGAAATACCGCACAATAAGTTGACGGTGATGACCGGAGTCTCGGGAAGCGGCAAATCTTCCTTGGCTTTTGATACTATTTTTGCCGAAGGTCAAAGGCGTTATATCGAATCATTATCGCCTTACGCGCGGCAATTTCTGGGACAGATGAAGCCGGCCGATGTGGACGAGATTATTGGTTTGGCGCCAGCCATTTCCATTGATCAAAAAGCGCTTTCTCACAATCCACGCTCCACAGTCGGCACGCTGACCGAGATTTATGATTATTTACGCGTGCTTTATGCGCGACTAGGGGAGGTGTTTTGTCCTAAATGCGGGCACAAGATCGAAAAATTGGCCCTGGATGAGATGTTAGACATTATTATTAATCGCGCTAAAGAGAGTAAGGCAGAGTATGTGACTATTCTATCGCCGGTAGTAATAGATAGAAAGGGAGAGTATTACCAATTGCTTTATGATTATTTAAATCTTGGTTATGGGGAGGCGCGGATTGATGGGGAGCTTCATTCTTTGCATGAAAAAGTCAAACTAGCCAGATATAAGAAACACAGTATTGAAATAGTGATTGACAAGGTGATGACTCGCCCTGTTAAATCCGGCGAAGCCGGACCATTAGAAATAGTATTTAACAGGGTAAATGATGAGGGTCGGCTGTCGGAAGCAGTGGAAAATGCCATGTCTTATAGTAAGGGGTTAGCAATAGCTGTCTTTGGCAAAGAAGAAACTTTGTTGTCAGCTAATTGGACCTGCCCCAATGACGGCTTTGCTTTTCCCGAGGTGGAACCGCGATTGTTTTCTTTCAACTCACCACACGGCGCTTGTCCGGAGTGTCACGGCTTGGGCAGAAAAGAAAAGTGGGTTTTAAGGCAAAAAGAAAGTGAAGATGATGATAATGAAAATAAATATGAATATCAAGTGGAAGAGTGTGCTGTTTGCCAAGGTAAACGGTTGAAGCCGGAAGCTTTGTCGGTTAAGGTAAATGATAAAAATATTAATGAGGTTTGCCTGTTACCCTTAGATAAGGCGGCTAAGTTTTTTGAAAGTTATTATAATAAAATGACCGAGCGACAGAAAACTATTGCCGAGGATGTGGTGATGGAGATTAGTCAGCGCTTGGATTTTTTGCTTAAGGTCGGGTTGAATTATTTATCGTTAAGCCGGGAGGCGGAGACGCTCTCGGGCGGCGAGGCGCAAAGGATTCGTCTGTCTAGTCAGATAGGCTCGCATTTGTCGCATACTCTATATGTTCTTGACGAGCCGACTATCGGCTTGCATGAGCGTGACACAGACAGATTAATTGAAACCCTAAAGTCGTTGCGAGACCAAAACAATACGGTAATTGTAGTGGAGCACGACGAGCGGACTATTCTGGCCTCTGATTATTTGGTCGATTTGGGACCGCTGGCCGGACGGCACGGTGGTGAAGTGACGGCCATAGGAGAGACTAAAAAACTTCTCTCTGGTGTCATTGCGAGGAGCGAAGCGACGAAGCAATCTCGTGGCAAAGAGAATGGGATTGCCACCAGTCTCGCCGAGCCAAGGCGGACGCTCCCTGTGGTCGCTCGCAATGACAGTTTAACATTGCAATATCTGCGTGGCGATAAAAAAATCGATTTAGACAGAACCAGGCGGCACAAAGACAGCGAGGCGATAAAAATTATTGGCGCTCGAGCAAATAATTTGAAGAATATTAATGTCGATATACCACTGCGAAAATTGGTGGTGATTACCGGCGTATCTGGTAGCGGTAAGTCGTCTTTGCTTTATGATGTTTTGTATAATAATGTGGTTAAAATCAAGCATGGTTTTCGTAAAGATTTAGTTGAGGTGGCCAAAATTTTGGGCACGGAATATGTTAATAAAATCGTGATTGTGAATCAGTCGCCCATCGGCCGCACGCCGCGTTCTAATCCGGCCACTTACACAGGAATTTTTACGCCCATCAGGGAGTTTTTCAGCCAGTTACCCGAAGCCAGAGAGCGTGGCTATACGCTCTCCAGATTTTCTTTCAATCGTCCAGGCGGCCGTTGCGAGTCTTGCGATGGAGCTGGTTTTAATTTGATTGAAATGCATTTTCTGCCGGCAGTGCTGGTGGAATGCGAGGTTTGCCACGGCAAGAGATTTAATCGCGAAACATTGCAGGTGAAGTACAAAAAGAAAAACATTGCCGAGGTTTTGGATCTGACAATCGAGGAAGCCATAGGATTTTTCGACGGCCAATATTTGATCACCGACAAACTAAAGGTTTTAGATGAAGTCGGTTTGGGATATTTGCGTTTGGGCCAATCGGCGACCACGCTTTCTGGCGGTGAGGCGCAAAGAATAAAACTAGCCAGGGAATTGACGCATACGCTCGGTTCAAAAACTTTGTATTTATTGGATGAACCGTCGGTTGGTTTGCATTATTATGATATAGAGCTGTTGCTTCAGGTTTTAAATAAATTAATTGATAGAGGAAATAGCGTGGCGCTCATCGAACATAATATGCACATTATCAAAGAAGCCGATTATATTATCGATTTGGGGCCGGAAGGCGGCGAAGGAGGCGGCAAGGTGGTGGCACAGGGCGCGCCGGAAAAAATTGTTGATAGTAAGGGGAGTCTGACGGGAGAATATTTAAAGGGGTATTTGAAATAAAACTGGTCTATAAAACCAAACATCCCTACCTGACAAGTCAAGATAGGGATTTTTGATTTCCTGTTACGGAAATCTCAGAGGTCGGGCCAGTACCTCTATTTAGCATTTTCATGCCGGCCTTATTGTGCGTTCGCCCGCTCTACGACTCGAGCAGTTGGCGCAACAGTTGTTGTGCTTTTCTCTGTCTCCGCGACTTAATAAGAGCCAAGACGACGGAAGAGGAATTAAGCACTTTAGTCTGTGGAGCTCCCTCCAATATCTCACTTTCCTCTTTTGTGAGTTCGGGTGATGTCAGTTGGAGGATCTGTTTTACAACACTCTGGTTCATGGCGTAGCTCCTTTTTTACACCGTTTCGGTTTAGAGTACACAAGCACTGTTGCTTGTGGGCTCAGTTGTCAGTGTTACGACTTATTTATCATAGCATATAATAATATTTTTGTCAAGTATATTTACTATTTTTATTGAAAATAGTGGTTATTTTTGGCTAAAATTATTTTAAAAAATCTATATAAATGTTAATATATATGAAATGGAAAAAACGCAACTAAAATCAAAATTACAACAACAGGCCGCGAAATTACCGCTAAATCCCGGCGTGTATTTTTTTGTTGATAAAAATAACAGAAGTCTCTATATCGGCCGAGCCACTTCGCTAAAGAAACGCGTCAGTCAGTATTTTAGAAATGACTTAGATCCGAGGATCGCTGAGATGGTTCCTTTAGCAAAAAAAATTAAACATCAAAAAACAGAAACTCTGTTAGATGCAATTATTTTAGAAGCTAATTTGATTAAAAAATATTGGCCGAAATATAATGTCAAAGATCGTGATGACCGATCATTCGTCTACGTGGTTATTCCCAAAAAAGATTTTGCCTACCCTTTGATTGTACGACAAAGGGATTTAAAAAAATTTCCGGCAGGTAAAGCAGACCCGTCTCGCCATCGGCGAGCCGAGGTAGAGATTTTTGGACCGTATCAGAACGCCACCTTATTGAAAAATGCTTTAAGAATAATTCGTCGTATTTTTCCTTATGGCACCTGCCGCCCCAACTCCGGCCACACCTGTTTTGATTATCAGGTTGGCTTGTGTCCCGGGTCGTGCCTCGGCTTAATTTCCAAAAGTGATTATAATAAAAATATCAAAAATATTTCCCTGATTTTCAATGGCAAGAAGAAACAGTTAATAAATAAATTAAAAAAAGATAAGCCGGAGGCGGTTAAGGCCTTAAAACAAATTCAAGACGTAACCTTGATAACCAAGGACGAATTAAGTGGTGATTTGTCGCAGAATCGCATTGAGGGCTATGATATTTCCCATCTGTCGGGCAAGGAGACAGTAGGAGCGATGGCGGTGTTTGTCGGTGGCCAGCCGGATAAGGCCCAGTATCGTTTATTCAATATTAAATCAGCCGCAGCCAATGATGATTTGCGGGCCTTGGAAGAAATGGTTTCCCGCCGACTCAATCACCAGAAATGGCCTTTGCCAGATATTTTTTTAGTCGATGGCGGCCGGCCGCAGGTTGATTTCGTCCAAAAAATATTGCAGATTAGAAATATTAATCTGCCACTTATTGGCATTTCCAAGCTTGGCGGTGATAGGCTGGTTTTTGGCCGAGGCGCCAAAAAACCGATCAGGGAGCTGGCCGAAAATCTCAAGGGGACACTGCTTGAAGTCCGTGACGAGGCGCACCGTTTTGCCAATGCGGCTAGAAGAAGAAAAACAACCATCAGATAGACTTGTTGTTGATTTTTGTTTTGTGCTATAATGAAAGCGATTAAAAAGACTATATAATTTAATTCATAAAAAATTTAAACAAAAGCTATGAAAAAACTTCTTTTTGGTTTGGTTTTGGCCTCGGCCATGGCTTTGGCGGCCGGCGGGGTCGGAGCCCAGGTATTTAAAGGTACCAACACCAATCTTAATGCCAACATTAACGGCAATATAAATATTAACGCCGGAGCCAAAGCTCAAGCGGTCAAAGGCGCGATCGCCCTGTGTGCCAACATCGAGTCCAGGGTCAAGATGAAGATCGCCAATTATGAAGCCGGCAAAGTAAGGCATGCCAACGCTTACAATAATTTGAAGAGTCGTTTGGCGGCTTTAAATGACAAGTTGGTGGCCAAAGGGGCGGACACGACTAAGCTGCAATCAGATCTGCTCCAGCTGGATAGTAAGGTTGCTAAATTTTTGGCTGATTATGACACTTATATCAATAAGCTGCGAGAAGGCCAGGCTTTTGTTTGCGGCAAATCGCAGGGTCAGTTTTTGGCAAAAATGAAAGAAGCTCGGGCGGCTTTGAAGGTGGTTTGGCAAGATGCCAAGGAGATTAAGGATTATTATGTCAAAACCATCAGGCCGGATTTGCAAGCCATCAGAGAACAGCTCAAAAAACAGCAGGCGGCAGCAGCGGCTAGCGCCGATATCAATGCCGAAGCGGTCAATGGACAGGTTAATTCGGAAACCACCCAAGAAGGAAACGGCGATGCGGAGAATATTAATCAGTAATTAATAATTCAAATAAATTAAAATCTATGTTTAGCAATAAAAAATTTTTGAAAAGGTCTTTGTCCTTATTTAGTTTGGTGTTGATTTTGGTTTTGGCGGCTGGAATTTTGGGCGGTTGCGGCCAGAATAATGACGAGGAAGATTATGGCGCTAACATCAACGAGGAAGAAGTGGCCACTCCGGATAATATTAATACGGAAGAAATTGATACTAATCAAAACGCGGGAGCCGACGAGACAAATCAGCCAGTGGTCGAAGAGGTTAATGTCGACGCTGAAATTAATCAACTAGACGCTTCGATTCAAGGGGTAAGTCCGGATGATTTTAAGGATGATGGCTTGTCAAACAAAGAATTAGGCATATAGTTTTAAATTAAAAAAGCTCCCGACCAGTCTGGAGCTTTTTTAATTATTGTTTAAATCTGCTATGATTAAGTTGTTTTTAGTTAAATATTTATAAAAATGATGCTCACCAGAAAACGGGTAATTGAGATTATCAAATCGGGCGGTATTGGCATTATGCCCACTGATACTATTTATGGTTTGGTGGGCTTGGCTTTGGATAAGAAAGCAGTGGAAAGAATTTATCAGGTTAGGCAAAGGAAGCCGGATAGGCCGCTGATAATTTTGATCGGTTCTTTGAGTGATCTAAAATTATTCGGCGTGGACATAGATTCTAAAACAAAAGAAGTGTTGGCCACTTATTGGCCGGGAGCAGTGAGTGTGGTTTTGCCTTGCAAGTATAAAAAATTCGAATATCTGCATCGCGGCGCCAAAACCCTGGCTTTTCGCTGGCCTAAAGGCTTTGCTTTAGAAGAGACGCTTCTGAAAACCGGACCACTGGTTGCGCCCAGCGCCAATCTGGAAGGCAGGGAGCCGGCCAAAAATATTAATGAGGCCAAAAATTATTTTTTGGACAGCGTGGATTTCTATTATGGCCACAAAGATCTGGTTTCCTTGCCTTCAACTTTGATTAAAATAGAAAACGGCGAAATTCTGGTTTTGCGTCAAGGCGCGGTCGCTATAAAAAATAAACGCCCGGCCGACGTCGGAGACATCGGCTAGGCGGTCTGGGTGCTCGTTTCACCGAGCAACTAGGAGTTGGCGGTGACAACAGTCGTGTTTCTTTTCATTTCCTGGCAGACGGCGCTCACGACCTTGCTGACCGTATGAGGGACTCCTGCCTGGAGATCGGGCCAAACCCCGAATCGCAGTTCGCCATTGACGGCCAGGGTTTCCAGTCCCATGACGATAGTCTGGTCGTTCACCTCGCCCTCCTGGGCGAAACCATAACCCACCAGGAATTCCTCGACAAAGGCGCGAACCTCCATCTCAACGCTACTTGCGCAACACATGGCCTATACCCTCCTGTTGTGGTTACCACCGGTTGTCCAAAACAGCACAAGATTTATTATAACAGGCATTTTTTATTTAGTCAAAGAGTAGTATAATTTGTCAATAATATTTATTGTTTGTATAATAATCATATGTTGAAGCAAAATAAAAAATACGATTTGGTCGTCATTGGCGGGGCGACGCGCGATATCCTTTTCTATTCCAAAGAAGGCGAGCTGATTTCTACCAACAATATTGCCAGGCAAAGAATGCTGGCTTTTGAATACGGCGCCAAAATATATGCCGATCGGGTGTTTACCGAATTCGGCGGCGGGGCGGTCAATGTGGCGGTCGGCGGAGCCAGGCTGGGGCTAAGGACCGCTGTGATTTGCCGCGTCGGCAATGATCAGAACGGCCGCGAGGTGATCGAGAACCTCAAAGAAAAAAAAGTGGATGTCTCTTTGGTCAAGATTGATCGCTCGGCAGTGACTGGTTTCTCGATAATTCTAACCATTAACAATCCGGCCAAAGAACACGTGGCTCTGCTTCATCGCGGCGCTAATGAAATGCTGTCGGCTAGCGATTTGGCACTGGGAAAATTAAAAACAGAATGGTTTTATCTGCCGGCTTTACCCAAGGTTGGCTGGGAAAAAATCATGGAGGCGGTAATCAGGCAAAAAGTCAAGGTTGCCTGGAATCCGGGCCGTTATCAATTAGAAAAAATAGATAAGATAAAAAAATTTTTGCCGCAGATCAAGCTGCTTATAGTCAATCGCGACGAAGCCCTGGAATTTAGGAAGCTGAAAGAGATCAAGGGTTTGCTAAAACATATTAAAAGTCTAGGACCAGAACTGGTGGTAATAACCGACGGCGCCAAGGGAGCGTATGTTTACGACGGCAAAAAGTATTATTTTATGAAAGCGGCCAGTGTGAAAAACATCAATACGATCGGGGTGGGCGATGCTTTTGGCGCCGGCTTTACAAGCGCCCTGATCTATGGTAAGAATATTAAACAGGCTTTGAGATGGGGGATAATTAACTCGGCGGCGGTGGTCAGCAATATTGGCGCCCAAAAAGGCCTGCTGAATCTTCGGCAGATAAAATAAAATAACGGTCCGAAAACAGGGAACCCGACCGTGCCGACAGGCAGGGTAGGCAGAGGTGAACGGGCTTAAATAAAATTTGGGTCTGTTTTTATTTTACTTTTAATGTCATCGCGAGGGAGTGAAACGACCGTGGCGATCCCGCGGGATTGCTTCGCTGCGCCCTTTGGGCTTCGCTCGCAATGACATTAATAAATAATTATCAAAAATTATGTCGGAAAAAAAATTTGTCTATGCCTTCGAAGAAGGCAATAAAGACATGAAGGAAATCTTGGGCGGCAAGGGCGCTAACCTGGCTGAAATGAGCAATTTGGGCATTAATGTGCCGCCGGGGTTTACCGTCACGACCGAGGTTTGCGATCTTTATTACAAAAGTAATAAGAGCTACCCCCAAGAAGCCAAGGAGCAAATTGCTCAAAAATTAAGACAGCTCGAAGAAAAGATGGGCAAAAAGCTGGGTGAACCCAACGACCCATTGCTGGTTTCGGTAAGAAGCGGCGCCGCTTCTTCTATGCCGGGCATGATGGATACGATTTTAAACCTAGGCCTTAATGATCAATCAGTTTTGGGTTTGGCCGCAAAGACCGGCAATAATCGTTTTGCTTGGGATTCCTACCGCCGTTTGATTCAAATGATGGGTAATGTGGTTTTGGGCCTGGAGCACCATGAATTTGAAGAAATTTTGGAGAATATAAAAGACACCAAGGGCGCTAAATATGATACCGACTTGACTACCGAAGATCTGCAAGAGCTGGTACGACGTTATAAAGCCAAAATCAAGGAAAAGACGGGCAGTGATTTTCCGCAGACTCCTTTAGAACAGTTGCAACTTTCCATTGACGCGGTTTTTAACTCCTGGAACAACTATCGTGCCATCAGATACCGCGAGATTAACAACATCAGAGGTTTAATCGGAACGGCGGTCAACATTCAGGCGATGGTGTTTGGTAATTTGGGCGAGGATTCCGGTACGGGTGTTTGTTTTACCCGCAATCCTTCGACTGGCGAGGCCAAGTTTTATGGTGAATATCTGATGAACGCCCAGGGCGAGGATGTGGTGGCCGGGATTCGCACGCCGCAGCCGGTAGAAAGACTTAATGAGCAGCTGCCAGAAATTTATAGGGAATTAGTGGATGTTTGCAATAAGGTGGAAAAACATTATCGCGATATGCAAGATATGGAATTTACCATTCAACGCGGCCGTTTGTATATTTTGCAAGCTCGCGTCGGCAAGAGAACCGCTACTGCAGCCGTCAATATCGCCGTGGATATGGTGAATGAGAATCTGATTTCTAAGATCGAAGCAATTTTAAGGGTTGACCCCAACCAATTGAACCAGCTGCTCCATAAACAGCTGGATCCGCTGGCCAAGCAAGAGGCAGAAGTGGTAGCGCAGGGTTTGCCGGCTTCACCTGGCGCGGCAGTCGGGGAAATAGTTTTTACCGCGGCCGAAGCGTATGAGAAAGCTCGCACCGGCATTGACGTGGTTTTGGTGCGCACCGAAACTTCGCCGGAAGATATTGATGGCATGCATGCGGCCAAGGGAATTTTGACCGCTCGCGGCGGCATGACCTCTCATGCGGCTGTGGTGGCCCGCGGCATGGGTACTTGTTGTGTGGCTGGTTGCGGCGATGTCATTATCGATGAAAGAGCCAAAACCCTAACCATCAAAGACAAGGGCATTATTTTGAGGGAAGGAGACTTCATTACCCTGGACGGCTCCGATGGCAAGGTTTACTTGGGCCGGCTGACCACCAAAGATCCGGATATGTCCGGCAATTTTGGCAAGTTGATGGGTTGGGCCGATGAAGTCAGAAAAATCAATGTCCGCACCAATGCCGACACGCCGCATGATGCTCAGGTGGCCAGAAGTTTCGGCGCCGAAGGCATCGGTTTGTGCCGCACCGAGCACATGTTCTTTGAGGGCGATAGAATCAAGGCGGTGCGGGAAATGATTTTGTCTAGCAACGTGGAGGGCCGCCAAAAGGCCTTGGCCAAGTTATTGCCTTATCAAAAAGAAGATTTTATTGGCTTGTTCCATGCTATGGAAGGTTTTCCGGTGACCGTGCGTTTGCTCGATCCGCCACTGCACGAATTTTTGCCCACTGAAGAAAAGGACATCTATGAATTGGCTCGGGAAATGGAAGTGGATGTCGGCACCTTGAAAGCCAAAATTTCCGATTTGCATGAATTCAATCCGATGTTGGGGCATCGCGGTTGCCGACTGGCCATCACTTATCCGGAAATTTACGATATGCAAGTGACGGCGATTATCGAAGCGGCTATAGAGGTGGGACAAAAGTGTCCCAAGTGCGGCCGTTCCAGCGAGATCAGGCCGGAAATCATGATTCCACTGGTGGCGACTACCAAAGAGTTTTCTATTTTAAAACAAAGAACAGTGGAAATAGTGGAAAAGAAATTAGCCGAGGCCGGCGTCAAGATTGTTTATAAGATCGGCACGATGATCGAAGTGCCCAGAGCGGCTTTGGTTGCCGACAAGATCGTGGAAGCCGGAGCGGAGTTTTTCTCCTTTGGCACCAACGACTTGACCCAGATGGGCGCCGGACTGTCCCGCGACGATGCCGGCAAATTCCTTAAGGAATATGTGGCTCAAGGTATTTATGAATATGATCCGTTTGAAGTCTTGGATCAGGAGGGTATTGGCGAACTTATCCGTATTGCCATCAAGAAAGGCAGGGGAGTCAAGAGTGATTTGAAAGTTGGTATCTGCGGCGAGCACGGCGGCGAACCGCAGACCGTGGAGTTCTGTCATCGTGAAGGATTTAATTATGTTTCCTGCTCGCCTTTCCGCGTACCGATTGCCAGACTGGCGGCGGCGCAGGCAGCAGTGAAGGAAAAGTAAAAATAATACAAAAGGTTATTATAAGGGCGGTCCTTGTGGCCGCCCCGTTTTTTGTTGTCATTCCGACCGAGTCCAGCCCTGTACAGCGGGCTGGACGAGTGGAGGAATCCCTTTAAATAGAATTTAAGGGATCCCTCCACGCGCTCACTTCGTGAGTTTGGTCGGGATGACAATAAAAAATATTTTCATATAAAAAAAATCGACCCCGCACCTAGTTGCTTGTTCAGCTTTCGGTGCGGGGGTGGACCAAGTTGCGATGGTGGCGTTACCTCTCGGGTGGTGGCAACCAACCCACGAAGTCTTGATAGAGCCGCGGGTACATCCGTTCACGCCACAAAACGACTGGATCGTAGTCGGACACAGAAATCCCCTCGGCCTCGCAGAAAATCGTGATGTACGGCTCCTGGTGAACCAGGCCGCTACTAATATCGAGCCACCACATATCTTTCCGCGGCACTTGCTCGTGGTTGAGGTATTTCGTCAGCACTTCGGCGCGCCAGTTGGCGGTATCGCTTACTTCTACGGCTGTCGTGGCTTGGTGCTGCCGTGTGATTTCTTTGAGCAGCCAAAGAGTAGAAATAAACGTGGCAATACAGAGGAGAACCAAGGATATTACCCATAAATAGCGGTAAAGTTTTCTCTGTATCTTCCGCGTAAGTAACACCACAAGCAGGGTGATAGTCGTCGCCACAAAAGCCCAGGCGAAGACGACAGATAGAATAGACACAAACAGGTCCATTTCCAGACTCCTTCTATTTCGAATGTGCGTTAGACGATTCTTCTAGGCGATCGTCACCAGCCTTCTGGTCATCAAATCATTATATAATTATAGCATACATACAATATTTTGTCAATATTATTTATTGTTTTTTTATGGAAAATATTAGTTGATTTTGTTTAAAATAAGGTATTTTTTGTCACTTTTTATTTTTGCGAGCACTTGAAAATTCAGCCACAAAATCAAGCCAGTTGAGCGGTTCCGCCTTTTAGGCGGAAAGGCCATAACTGGAGCGTAGCGACTTTATGGCCTAGCGAAACTGGCGCCAGATTTTGTCTGAATTTATCAAATAGCTCGCGACTCTTTCTTTTGCGTCAGCTTTTCTTTCTCTTAGAGAAAGAAAAGTGACAAACTGCATTAAAATACTTTATTATCTAACAAAATTATGCTAAAATAATAGAAATAAAAATCTCATCACTCTATGTCAAAAAACAACAAGCTGAACAAATTTTTTCATCCCAAAAGCATTGCTTTAATCGGCGCTTCCAATCATGCTGGCAAGGTGGGTTATGACATCATGCTTAACTTGTTAAAGAATTTCGACGGAGAAATTTATCCGATAAATTTGGATGACAAAGAAGTTCAGGGCAAAAAGGCTTACCCGACAGTCACCAAATTAAAGGCAGCTCCGGATTTAGTGATTATTGTTATTCCGGCAGCTTTTGTTATCAAAGCAGTGACGGAATGTGGCCAGAAAGGTTGTAAAAACATCGTGATTATTTCTGCCGGCTTTAAGGAAGCAGGCGAAGAGGGAGTGAGGCTGGAGAAGCAACTGGTCGATTTAAAGAAAAAATATAAGTTAAAAATATTGGGGCCAAACTGCCTGGGTTATATTTCCACCAGTCCGGAGGTCAACGCTTCTTTTGCCAGGAGTTTTCCGCCCAAAGGCAAGGTGGCTTTTGTGTCGCAGTCCGGCGCTTTGGGTACGGCGGTTTTGGATATGGCCGAAGCGCAACAAGTCGGCCTGTCTTATTTCGTCAGCTTGGGCAATAAATGTGATTTAAGTGAACTAGACTTATTGCTCTATCTTAAAGATCATACTCCGACCAAGGTGATTACTATGTATTTAGAAAATATTATTGCTGGCCAGAAGTTCATGGCCTTGGCCAAAGAAGTGGCCAGAAAAAAACCAATAATTGTTTTGAAATCGGGCAAGACCGAAAAAGGACAGCGAGCGGTTTCTTCGCATACCGGCTCTTTGGCCGGTTCGGCTCGGGCCTACAGTACCGCTTTCAGCCAGTGCGGAATCATTGAAGCCGAAGATCTGGAGGACTTTTTCAACTATGCCGAAGGCTTGGCTTATCAGCCGCTACCCGCCGGCAAAAGGGTGGCGGTGATTACCAATGCCGGAGGACCGGGGATACTGGTGACCGACTTGTTGCCGCCACACGGTTTGGAATTAGCAGAACTGTCTGGCGTCACTTTAAAAAGATTAAAAACCACTTTGCCGCCGGCGGCCAATATCCACAATCCAGTTGACGTTTTGGGCGATGCCAAAGCCGATCGCTACGCTTTGGCGATCGAGGCGGCCCTAAAAGACAAAAACGTCGATAGTCTGATCGTGGTTTTGACGCCGCAGAAGATGACAGAAATAAAACAGACGGCCGAGGCGGCTGGACGCTTGAGCCGCAAATACAAAAAAACCACCGCTTTGTGTTTTATGGGCGAGGCGGAAATTACCAAATATTATGATGTTTACAAAAAATATTCCCTGCCGCAGTTTAATTTTCCGCTGCAGGCGGTAAAAGTTTTGGGAAAAATGTGGCAATACAGCTGGCAAAAGACACAAACGGTTTCCCAAAAGACATTTTTTAAACCGGACAAAAAAATGATTAATCAGGGAAACAAACTTTTGCGGAAAAAGGAAATAACCGAAGATAGCGCCAGAGAAATTTTGGCCCGGTTTGACTTTCCTTTGCATCGGGCGCTACTGGTTAAAAATGTTCAGCCAGCAATCTTAGCAGCCAAGAAAATTGGCTACCCCATCGCTCTGAAGGTGGTATCGCCACAGGTGATACACAAGTCAGAGGCCGGAGGGGTAAAGATTAATATAAAAAGCGATGAAGAGCTGAAAAAGGCGGTTTTGGAGATGAAAGAAAAAGTTTTAAAGAAGTATCCGCAAGCCAAAATTAATGGTTATTTGGTGGGGGAGATGGTCAAAGGGCTGGAGCTGATTATTGGCATGAAGCGTGATCCGCAATTCGGGCCGCTACTGATGGTTGGTTTGGGCGGAATTTATACTGAAGTTTTCCAGGACGTGGCTTTTGGTATTGCGCCGCTGCAAAAGGAAGCCGCCTTAAAGATGATCGGGAGCTTAAAAATCTATCCGATTATGAAAGGAGTTCGTGGTCAGCGGGCGGCGGACATCGAGGCGCTGGCAGAGATCATAGTAAAATTGTCGGAATTTAGTTTGAATTATCCGCAAATCAAAGAAATTGATTTTAATCCGGTGATACTGAAAGCCAAGGGCCAGGGCGGCACAATTGTAGATCTGCGGCTATTAAAATAATTAACCGGGTGTTTAAAAGATTAATCAACTCTAATTCAAAGTCAATTACTTCGGCGGCGATAATTATCGGCGGCCTGTCTTTGGTCAGTCGTTTGGTGGGAATTTTGCGGGACAGAATTTTGGCCAGTGAGTTCGGAGCCGGCGACGTGCTAGACGCCTACTATGCCGCTTTTCGCCTGCCGGACTTTGTTTACAATTTGATAATCCTAGGCGCGGTTTCGGCGGGGTTGATACCGGTGTTTACCTCGCTATTGACTAAAAATCAGAAACAAGAAGCCTGGAAGCTCATAAATAGCATCCTTAATTTGTTATCTATCGGACTGATTGTCGCTTGCGTAATTCTTTTTATTACGGCGCCGTGGCTGATGCCTTTGGTCACGCCAGGATTTTCTCAAGCCAAACTGAAGCTGGTGGTTGGATTGTCGCAAATTATGTTTTTAAGCCCGATATTTTTGGGAATATCGGCAATTTTTGGTTCGGTTTTACAATCCTTTAGGCGGTTTTTTGCCTATTCCATCGCACCGATTTTTTATAATGTCGGCATCATTATTGGCGCTCTATTTTTCGTCAAGTGGTGGGGTGTTTATGGCCTGGCCTGGGGCGTGGTTCTGGGCGCCCTGCTTCACCTGATTATTCAATTGGCCCCGATTTTTTTGACCGGTTATAAATATACCCTTGACCTAAATTTAAAAAATAAAAACGTTATTCAGGTTGGCAAATTAATGTTGCCGCGGACTTTGAGCCTGCTGATTACTCAAATCAATTTTTTGATCATTACCATAGTGGCTTCAACCCTGGCAGTCGGCAGTTTGGCGATTTTTAATTTATCGAATAATTTACAGAATTTCCCGTTGGGAATTTTTGGCGTCTCGCTGGCGGTGGCGGCCTTACCGGTTTTGTCTTCGCTCTGGGCCGAGAAGAAAAAAAATGAATTTGTGGCCACTATTTCCACTACTTTCAGGCAGACGTTGTTTTTTATTGTGCCAACTTCGGTGTTAATGTACGTGCTTAGGGCGCAAATCGTCCGCGTTATTTTGGGCGCCGGCAATTTCAATTGGTACGACACCAGATTAACCGCAGCCAGTTTGGCAATTTTTTGCCTGGGACTGTTCGCCCAAGGCGCTTTCCCTCTGATTATTCGCGGTTTTTATGCCTTGCATAACACCAAAACCCCGTTCTACATTGGCCTGGCCACCATGGTTGTCAATTTTTTATCACTGATATTTTTCCGCTGGCTTTATAGTTTTCATAACGGCTGGTTGTTTTTTACCACGGCGATTTTGAGAATTGACGATTTGTCGCAACTAGTGGATTTCCGGGTTTTGGCTCTGCCGGCGGCAATCACGGTTTCTTCGGTTTTTGAATTATTGGCGCTGATGATTTATCTAAGAAAAATAATTGGGCGGCTGGACGGCCGGAAAATTTTGGATTCGGTTTTCAGAATCTTATTTGCTTCCTTGGGGGCGGGACTGTTTGCCTACGGCACCTTGCAGATTATGGAGAAGTTTGTGCGGACCGAAACTTTCGTTGGTATTTTTACCCAAGGCTTATTGGCCGGGCTAATTGGTTTGGCCGGTTATTGGCTGATAGGATTTTTGTTGCGGATGGAGGAAATGGCGATTTTTATGTCTTCGATAAAACGCAAACTGTTTAAGTCGGCGCGGGTAGTGGCTGAAGATAATCTGGGTGAAGCGGATTAATTTTTTTTTCTTAAAATAAACAAGCCAGCGATACTCTTCTCCGAAGAGAAATTTCTCGCTGGCAGGTAGTTCGTGGCTTTGCAGCCTTTAGGGAGGTGGTAGTTCGTTCATCAGGTTGGCCACAAGCATCAGCACGATGCCAATGGCGACTGCGACGGCTATGACCGTTTTGACCAGCCTTGTTTTGCGGCGGAAACGAAGGAAGAGGAAGTCGATGAGGAAGACGACTGCGCACAGGACGAGGCCGCCCCAAAACATTACGCTAGCCCAGTTGATATTCATAGTAACGCTCCTGTCGGCTTAGAGCCGGTTGATGGCCATGGCTTCGAAAGTACAACAAACAATTTTAGCAAATAGATTTATATTTGTCAATTCAATTTTTATAAAAAAATGACGGGGCACGATCCTTGCGGACGTACCCCTGACATGTAGTCGGATTTCTCCACACCGCGGCGGTGCGAAGAGCGCCTGCAGACTACATTGCATGTCTTTGGCCGACTCGCCGGTTAGAGCGAGTTGTCGGAGCACCATGGTTGGGCCCGTTGCATAAGACCTGTGCAACGGACCGATGGTTACCCCTAGGCAGAGATAGGTGCTCTGTCTCACCTAGAAAGTACTAACATAGCCATTATAGCACACAGGTATATTTTTGTCAATAGCCATTTATTGATAATTTATATAAATTTGTTAAATATTATCTAAATTTAAACAAAATAAAATATTTGATAAAGACGGTATTTTTTGCTAAAATCTAATAATATCTTTATCTTATGAATAACAATATACGCAACTTCTGTATTATTGCCCACATCGACCACGGTAAGTCCACTTTGGCCGACCGAATGCTAGAAATTACCGGCACAGTCAGTAAACGCGAGATGAAAGACCAGCTGTTGGATCAAATGGATATTGAGCGAGAAAGAGGAATTACTATTAAACTCCAACCGGTGCGGATGAATTATCAGGGTTATGAGCTTAATTTAATTGACACGCCGGGTCATGTGGATTTTACTTACGAAGTTTCGCGCAGTCTAATGGCTGTGGAAGGAGCTTTGCTTTTGGTTGATGCCACTCAAGGGGTGCAGGCGCAAACCCTGGCTAATTTGTATTTGGCCCTGGAGTATGATTTAAAAATTATACCCGTGATTAATAAAATCGATTTGCCTAATGCGCAGGTGGAAAAGACAGTCGAAGAAATTATAAATTTACTGGGCTGTTCACGAGAAGATATTTATAATACTTCCGGCAAAACCGGTCAAGGAGTGGAAGAAATAATCAAAGCCGTTATCAGCAAAGTGCCGGCGCCCAAAAAAGAAGAAAGCCGGCCGCTTAAATGCTTGATTTTTGATTCGGTTTATGACGAATATCGAGGGGCGATAGCTTATGTCAGAGTTTTTGAAGGTAAGATAAAAAATGGCGACAAGATAAAATTCGTTTCCAATGATTTGCCGATTGAGGCGCTGGAAGTCGGCCACTTCGCTCCCAAGCATATAAAGGATCAGGAGTTGGCTGCCGGCGAAATCGGTTATATCGTCACCGGGCTGCATGAGGTGGCGCAATGCAAGGTCGGCGATACCATCACTTTGGCGGCAGACGAGGTAGAGGCCCTGCCGGGATATAAAGAGGTCAAGCCGATGGTCTACGCCGGAGTTTTTTGCAAAGACGGCAGCGATTTTTCTCGCCTCAGAGAGGCGATAGAAAAATTAAAACTCAATGACGCCGCCCTGGCTTATGAGCCGGAAAATTCGCAGGCCTTGGGTTTTGGTTTCCGTTGTGGCTTTTTGGGGTTGCTTCATCTGGAAATATTTCAGGAGCGGCTGAAGCGGGAGTTTGGATTGGAACTGGTAGTGACTGTGCCAAGCGTGGCTTTCAAGGGTTACTTCAAAAATGGCAAAGAAGAAATCGTTTATAATCCGGCCGCTTTTCCCGACCCAACTTTTATCGAGCAGGTGGAGGAGCCGATTATGAAAGTCGATATCTTCACTCCCAAGGATTATTTGGGGGGAGTAATGCAGCTGGCCGCGGAGAAAAGAGGAGTTTATTTAAACACCGAGTATCTGGATGAAGATTTGGCGGTGATACACTATCATCTGCCTTTAACGCAACTGATTGTTGATTTTTATGACAGGCTAAAATCAATTTCCTCCGGTTACGCCTCGCTTAATTATGATTTTTATGGTTATCAGAAAACCGAGGTGGTAAAAATGGATATTCTGGTGGCTGAAGAAAAAGTGGAGGCGCTTTCAATTATTACTTACCAAGACACCGCCTATCAGGTTGGCAAAAAAATCGTGGAGATTTTAAAAGATGTTTTGCCGCGCCAGCAGTTTGTGGTGAAAATTCAGGCGGCAGTGGGCGGCAAAGTCATTGCCGCTGAAAGGATCTCGGCCTTAAAAAAAGACGTGACAGCCAAGCTCTATGGCGGTGACTGGACGCGGCGGGCCAAATTACTTGAGAAGCAGAAAAAAGGCAAGAAAAAGATGATGAATTTGGGTAAAGTGGATATTCCCACCGAAGCCTTCCTGGCGGTTTTAAAAAGGTAATGGTCGTTATTGTTTTATTAGTCTCTTAAAATGACCAAAAATTCAAAAACCCCCGGATTAACGGGGGTTGGGGCACGACTACTTAAGGGAAAACTAATAGAACAGCGGCATAGCGGTGAAAAATAACATCGACAAAATCATTAAAAAAGCCACAATAATCCAAGCCACTCTCATTAATTGTTTCTTTTTCATTTTCATATTCAAATTATAATTCTAATTTTTAAAAATGTCAAAAAATTGGCAAGTAATACCTAAGGTCACCAAAGATTTTATTGATAAATTTCCCGAGATCAATAATGTCGTTTTGCAGCTTTTGGCTAATCGCGGTTTAAGCAGTCAGGAAGATGTTGACAATTTTTTGTTTCCCAATTACGAAGAGCAGGCCTTGGATCCGTTTTTGTTCAAGGATATGCCTAAAGCGGTGGAACGGGTCTTGCTGGCCTGGCAAAAAAAACAAAAAGTGATGATCTTTGGCGATTACGACGCCGACGGGGTTTGTTCGACGGTGCTGCTTTTTTTGACTCTGAAAGCCCTGGGACTGGAAGTGGAGACCTATATTCCGTTTCGAGAAGGAGAGGGCTATGGATTGAATACTAAAGTTGTTCAGCAATTTATCGAGCAGGGTTATGAGCTTTTGATTACCGTCGATTGCGGCGTGTCTAATAAAAACGAGATAGAAATTCTAAACGACGGAAAAGTAGACGTTATTATTTTGGATCATCATGAGGAGCCGATTGAATTGCCGTCGGCGCTGGCGATTATTAACCCGGCCTTAAAGACTAGCGGCTATCCAGAGATTGAGCTCTGCGGGGCGGGTGTGGCTTTCAAATTCGTGCAGGCGTTGATGAAAGAACAGGAGCGAACCAACAGCCCCATAAAATTGCCGACCGGCTTTGATAAATGGCTACTAGACTTGGTGGCCGTGGCTACCGTTGGCGATATGGTGCCGCTAATCAAGGAAAATAGAATTTTTGTCAAATATGGATTGACTGTTCTAGCCAAGACCAAAAATTTGGGATTGAAAAAATTGATGGAAACAATCAACAATAAAACGGGGAGATATGATGCTGAATATCTGGGTTGGCGGGTGGTGCCAAGAATTAACGCGGCTGGAAGAATCAAACACGCTTCGGTGGCCTTTAATTTATTGACCAGCAGCAGCAAGGAAGAGGCGGCCAAGTGGGTGGAAATTTTAGAAAACAACAATACGCAACGACAGCAGATAACTGAAAAAATTCTAGAACAAGCCGTTTATCAAATCGGCGAAGTTAAAGCCGAAGAAAAAATTTTATTTGCCTCTGGCGACGAGTGGTCGGCCGGGGTGGTGGGGCTGGTGGCTGGAAAAATTTGCGATCGCCACTATCGTCCCACCTTGGTTTTTAGCCGTGAAAAGGAAGGAGAAAAAATAAAGTATGTCGGCTCGGGTAGGAGCATCGAGGAATTTGATATTACAGCCGGTCTCAAAGAATGCCATGAATTTTTGGCTCGTTATGGCGGTCATCCCCAGGCCTGCGGCTTGACGATTTTAGGCGAGGATAATTTTAATAATTTCAAACAAAGAATAACGGCTTTAGCGCAAAAACAATTGGCTGGTGTGGATTTAATGTCCAGATTAATAATCGAGGCCGAAGTGAAGTTGGCGGATATCAATTGGGAATTGGCTGACGAGCTGGAAAAGTTTGAGCCTTATGGCGAAGGCAATAGAAAACCGCTGCTAGCGGCTTTTGGTTTAAAGGTTGAAAGAGTTGATACTGTCGGGCAGGATGGCAAACATCTAAGGATGATGGTTAGCCAGGACGACCCGCAAACTCCAATTCGTCCCGATTGGAAAAAGTTGATCGGTTTTTCCTTCGGGGATTGGTGCGCCAAACTCAAAGTTGGAGAGGAGATTGATATTGTTTTTGAGTTGGGGGTTAATGAGTGGAACGGGAATAGGGAATTGCAATTAAAAATCATTGACTTAAAATTGAGTGAAAAATAAACAAGGAGTGTCAATGTTGGCACTCCTTGGTAAAGGACGGGTGGTATTCTGGCGTGGCGTTCTAGGCCCCCATCAAGTTGCCGGCGGCAGCTTGATGGTGTAACTATTTAGAGCCGTGAGCAGTTCTTGAGGCGGGCCGTCGAAACCGATGGCTAGAATCTTTAGAACGAACGACTCTTTGTTTCGGAGCCACCAAGCATCTCCCGGGCTTAGCGGTTCTCTGGCGAAGTACTTGGCCAGGACGTCGATGCTCGCCTGAAGAGAAGAGAGCTCTTGAGGCAGGCCTTTCCTTGTCGGGTGGCCAGAGAGCTTGATCCGGCGGTCGTCCATAGTTATTCGCGCCTGGTAGTAGAGCTTGTCCCACAGACGGCTTGGCGTTTGGTAGTGAAATTTGCCCCACCAATAGCTGTTGTCGTCCGGCCGAATTTTTCTGGCAATCGGTAGCACTTTCGCCTGCTTGGTTCTTAGCCACCAGGCTTGTTCAGGGTACACAGCGTTGTCCTGAAAGTAGTAGTTTAGGATCTCGACCTTCCATTCGTATTGCGGGTCGGGTGGTGCCAGCGGGAAAAGCCGCGAGCCGGCCCAACCGCAAAGCACAACCTCGACAATCAGAAACAGCACCAGGGCATGACGATCCCTCATAGAAAGTTCAATTCCATTCATGGTTCTCTCCCTCCCTCGCCAAGGCGCGGGTGATTGAAGTTAGAAGCGGTCGACCGTCGACCGTCCTTATTTTACAGTCAAAATTCTTAATTTGTCAATTAAAATTATTAGTAAAATATGGTATGATAAAAGAGACAAGGCGGTTAAAAAATCAACTTATGTCCAAAAAAGCGATTCTCTATACGGATGGGGGAGCAAGAGGCAATCCGGGACCGGCCGGTATCGGCGGGGTTTTAAAGCTGGGGGAAAGAATTGAAAAATTCAAAAAATATATCGGTGAAGCGACCAATAACCAGGCGGAATACTGGGCTTTGATTTTGGGTTTGGAAAAAGCCAAGGATTTGGGAGTGGAAGAACTCGATTGCTTTTTGGATTCGGAACTGGTGGTCAAACAATTAAATAAAGAATACAGGGTAAAAGACAAAGATTTGGCGCCGTTGTTTGTGAAGGTCTGGAATTTGTCTGTAAATTTTAAAAAAATAACTTTCAAACATATTTTTCGTGAACAAAATAAATTGGCAGACAAATTGGTTAATGAGGCCATTGATGGCCGAGAAGATTAAAGCAAAAAATAATTTAAAAAACAAAAACCCCGCTGTTGGCGGGGATTTTGTTATCCAAACGGGCCTATAAGCCGAATTCTGTATCCCGATGAAAATCGGGATGATGATCATCTATCTGTTCTCGGCATTGCTGCCGGAATCAAGCTCCCTACTAAATTTGGGATTGCACCAGGTAGAGTTTACCACGGGCTCTCTGTCGCCAGAGGCCGAGTGACGTAGTTTTAATTTAAGGAGATATCTCTTGCTTAATTTAAAACATCATCACACTTTTCACCTTTCATCCCGCTAACAGCAGGATTAGTATTGTCTCTGTGGAACTGGTCCTCTTCGGCCGTCGCCAGCCGAAGGGTGGGCGTTACCCACTACCATGACATTGATCTTTTTAAGAATCAAAGAGTGTTCGGACTTTCCTCCCCGATAAAGTATCAGGGCAATCATCCAACCCGTTTGGATAAACAGAATGGTAGCAAATAATTTTATTTTTGTCAATGGGCTTTCAAAAATACGATAACCTTGTTATTATTAGTTTACTGGTGGGAGCGCCTACGCCCTGCCAGTTGAAATAGCCGCTAGTTGAGTTGGGCACGGGCTGGTTCATCGCCGACTCTTTAAGCTTTAGTAGTGATAAGCGAACGGGCTACTAGCGGCCCTTTTTTATTTTTGACAAAATGGTTTTTTTATGATAGGCTCTTTTGTTAAAATTAATTTATGAAACGTTCGGAAATCGCTATCTCGGCCAGCCTGGTGCCCATTGATTATCTGATGATTATCTTGGCTGGGATAGTCTCTTATTATATTCGTTTTTGGGAGCCGGTAAAAAACATTCGGCCGGTGGTTTTTAATCTGTCTTTCAATGCCTTTTTAAGCTATTTGTTTTTAATCGCTTTCATTTGGCTGATCAGCTTCGCTTTGGCCGGATTGTATTCGATGCGAGGCACACGTCGGACTATCGATGAGATTTCGAAAATAGTTCTGGGCTGCTCAACGGCAGTAATGATTTTGATGTTTGTCTTTTTTTTCAGTCGCAATCTTTTTGACTCCCGCTTTATTATCTTGGCCGGCTGGCTGTTTAGCATAATTTTTATTCTCATCGGTCGGGGGCTGGTGCGCACCGTTCAGCGTCGGCTCTATGGTTTTAATATCGGGACGCACCGTGTGATTATCATTGGCAAAGGAGCCGTAGCCGAGGAAGTGGCCAGTAATTTTAACAAAGACATAAAAGCGGGTTTTAAGGTGGTTGATCAGTTTGCGGATTTCAGCGAGGTGGTGGAGAGCCAATTGCAACTAATGGTCAAAGACGATAAGTTTGATGAAATTTTGGTAGCTACGCCCAATCTTTCCCCGGAAACCCTAGAAAGAATTAATGATTTTTCTTATATAAATCATGTGGCCTTGAAGTATGTGGCCGATATTTTTGAATTTCCTATTAATAATTTTGAAATTAATAACATTTCCGGACTGCCAATAGTGGAAGTAAAAAAAACCAGCCTGGATGGCTGGGGCCGGATTTCCAAAAGAGTTTTTGATTTAATTATTTCAACCATAATTATTGTTGTCTTATCGCCAATATTTCTGCTAACGGCCTTAGCTATTAAGCTGGATTCGCGCGGTTCGGTGTTTTTTACCTATCGCCGTATCGGCGAGCAGGGCCGAGAGTTCAGTTATTTCAAGTTTCGTTCAATGATTAGTGATGCTCATAAATATCGTTTTGACGAAGAATTCCTGAAAGAGCACCAAAACTTGCGCGCTGGCACGCCAATGATGAAATTCAAAGACGATCCGCGCATTACCCGAGTGGGAAAAGTCATCCGTCGTTTCAGTATTGACGAGTTGCCCGAGCTGTTTAATGTTTTTATTGGCAAGATGAGCCTGGTGGGGCCAAGGCCGCATGAGATAGAAGAAGTGGCTCGGTATCAGAATTATCACCGCAAGGTTCTGACTATCAAGCCGGGTATGACTGGCATGGCCCAGGTCTCGGGCCGGAGCGATTTGAATTTTGACGAAGAAGTCCGGCTGGATGTTTGGTATATGGAAAATTGGAGCTTGAAACTGGATTTGATGATCCTGTTCAAGACGCCGCTGGCGGTGCTAAAAAAAAGAAAGACAGAGTAAGATAACTAGCCCTTTGGGTAAGGAGGAATAGAGACATGGTAAAGTGTGTTCCGATTTTCTGCTGTACTGTCGCTCGCGACAAGGCGCTTGGGGCCCTTAAGAGGGAGTTTCCCGACCTTAGTATGACAACCAGTAGCGGTTGGGCCGGTGAGACTGGCATAGAGATTGAGCTTCCTCGAGAAAGGTTGGACGAGGTGACAGGCTTCATCGAGGAGTCACTGGCGTTGATTTTCGTGCGGTTCGGCTGCGCCAACTAAGGAGGAAAGGAGGAAGGAGCTATGAGTTTCAGATCCGATCTGGGTCCCATTATGATCTTTTTGGGTGACTGGCAGGACTTCGATCACGGGAAGTCCATCTCAATGCTTGTCCCGGAGGGATCAAATCTCGCGGTTGGAGATGTCTTCGAGTGGGAATGTGGTCAATTTCACGGGACAGCAAATGTCCTCGGTGTGGACGGTGGTCGCTGTACCGTCAGCAAACTCAGTGGTTGATTGATAGTCTGACTCTCGACTTCGCCCCCTGCTCAACGCCAAGTCACTTAGGTGAAAGGCGTGAGCTCAGGGGGTGTTTTTTTAAAATGGCATACAATGCGCCGCGGCTATCTGTCGTTTCGTCAGGACAAAAGCGCAGCTTTTGGACTGGCGAAATGAAGCGCCAGCGTCAGATAGCCGCTGTTCGGCGACGTCGCGAAGCGACGAGACGAACAGCGGGAACCGCGGCGCATTCAGCGACAGAGCGAAGCGATGTCGCTGAACGTATCGGGCTATCTGAAGTTTTTGTCATCTTTTCCGTGGTAAAATCGTCCGGAGGACACCACGGAAAAGGGACAAAAATTTGGGTGGAGCCCAAAAAAAATTCTCATGGTTACTTAACGACCTTCTTTAATGCGTCTTAAATAGAATTTGATCCGATCAATATCAGTTATTGTTTTCCACGAAGTAGCAGCTAAACCAATTGGGTCTTTCAATCCGGGGATTATGTTTGCTCTAATTTCTTGCCCCAACCAACCGCCCCAAGTGGCCTTGTCTTGACAATGATAAAGCTCGTGGGCTTTAACAAATCTTTTGACGCGAGGTGATAAGTCTTGTCTGACTGTGGCGCTGTTTCCGCCGCCATATCCATACGCAGGGTATATGTCTTCTTTTGGAACATATTCAACATGGTATTGCTGGCCATTAATTAGCACAACTTCGGCTGGATTTTGTGGAATATGTTGCTTTTGCGGCGGAGTAGAATCTGTTCTTTCCTGGATTTGTTGGCGGATTTCTCTGACGCGCTCAAGCTCTTCTGGTGTCTTTTGAAGAAAATCACGAGCTGGAGATTGTTCAGGTCTAACATCTTGGTAATTCTCTAAGTCAGGCTGGCTGGGGTGGGTCTCCTGTTTAGGATTAAGCGTGGTATATTCTTGACCTGGATTTGTTCCCTCGAATTTATTCATAACATTGTTAGATAGAAAAGAATTTTTTTTGGGCGTAACCAGATAGCCCGTGTTGTGCGATGTATCTGCATTATTAAAAAAGCGACAAAAACTTCCTATTTTTTACTTTTATTTTCTTTCTGGATGGTTTTTTGATTATACCAGGGATTGCCGGCGGAGGTCGAGATTAACTCTCTTGACGTATAGTCATAATACACGCCCAGAAAGTAACTCACGTATTGGACAAATTGCAAAGTTGCGAAAAACTGCTTGAAAAAGTTATCCTGATCAAGCTTGGTAGTAACAAGCGTAATGTTCTTATTCTGTGGAATTTTTTGAGTGAGCAGTTTTGTGAGGTTGCCAATTTTATTTTTTGTATAGGCATCCTCATTTTTATCGCTAAATAGCCAAAGTGCGTGTTTTTCTTTTGGATCAGTAAAAACGGCAACCTCGCTGTGTCCAAACTCGTGAAAATAATTTCTATGGGCAGGAGCCATTGCCATTTCGTTGATGTGCATTTTTGCCAACTTTAAGAGTGACAATTGCCACTTAGGTGAAGCCAGCAAAATTATATCTTTATCTTGAAGTTGTTTTGCAATAGTCTTGGCTTCCTCTATTTTTTGCTTTGAAAATTCACGTTGCACGAATTTTGCCGCTTCCCCGATTTCTTTTTGAAAATTTGTTTTAAGCAAACCTAGCTTATGGAAAATGTTCAATAAAATGCTGAAATACTGCGGGGCATGGAATAGCGGGTATTCTCTGTCTGGATTTGTTATACGCCAATAGATAAGCGAGACATTTTCCTCAATGGCAATTTTTTCAAGTTTGCCGCCAGAGGTAAGAAAGATAATATCATCTGTATACGCCTTGAATTGGTGATAAGCATTGATTGGCTCCTGTGAATGGCCGGAATAAGAACTGATGATCACAAGCGTTTTACCTTTTTTCAACTCAGCAATGTTCAAAAGAAAATCGAGGTCATAATCGTTGATAACCTCGACATAGATAGGGATGCTTTTGGCCGCAAAAAAACCTTTGATGATGTCAGAAACAATTGCGGAACAGCCCATTCCAGTAAATATAATACGTTCATATTGGCCAGATGAGATTTTCTTTTGGATTCTCTTGCCCAGTTTTTCGAGTGAGTACTCGTCGTTTCGTAGCAATCCCGGAATATATTGGGTTTCAATGAATTGTTTGTAGCGTTTTAGTCTTGGTTGCATAGCGTAGGGAAAGAAAATAAAAGTTTTATAAATGATGTTTTTGTCGCCTCCTTAATTATATGACATGCAGATATGTCGCACAATGCGCCGCGGCTATCTGTCGTTTCGTCAGGACAAAAGCGCAGCTTTTGGACTGGCGAAATGAAGCGCCAGCGTCAGATAGCCGCTGTTCGGCGACGTCGCGAAGCGACGAGACGAACAGCGGGAA